>Ga0207850_100106_pt1 | contig 84476 bp, 74 predicted proteins | sample 23E2SouthBayCA_FD_187746 | JGI IMG/M metagenome (GOLD analysis project Ga0207850, IMG submission 187746) | Aerobic enrichment media microbial communities from Eden Landing Ponds, California, USA - A23 E3 (3) (SPAdes) | ecosystem: Environmental > Aquatic > Marine > Unclassified | place...
GGCTTCGGTGCCCTCGTCGCTCTCGTCGCCCTCATCGCGGCTGCGCTCCTCGCTACGCGGCGTACCGAGTAACGCGGCTGCGACGCTTCACATTCGCTAACTATCGGCCCTCGCGGGCCGACTCCTTCGCGGTCTTTCTTTATTACGCTCCGCCTCGACCCCTGAGCGACCGCTGTCGGCGTCGCTTCGCGTCCACGCACTACCGCTCCTGCAAAAGGCGGATACCGTACGCGCCGAGGAACACGTCGTGCCCGGCCAATACGGGACACCATCGTCTCGCGCGGGACGCCCGTGAGAGCGGACACACGCTGCGACGGCTGGTGTCGCCCGGCGGCATCGAATGTTGCGGCGTAATTAACATGAGCGTCGGCGAGCTGCTGATCGCGGACGGCTACCTGCGGCTGTTCGGGTACCACGTGGCAAACGAGAAGAGGCAGTCGATCGACGAGCTGCGGAATCTGGCGGAGAATGTGACCGCGGAGTGAGACTGCGGAGTGAGACTGCGCCGTCAGCTGCCTGGTCCCGATCGGGGTGGCCGTGTCGAGTTCACTCAACCCCCAGATCCTCTCGCCAGCCTTTCTCGCAGTTCGGACACCGCTCGCTCGAACTGGTCGGCGAGATACGACGTTCCCGACTCCGCGCGCTCCTCGAGGAAGGCGACAGCGTCTGTAGCTCCGTCGTCCTCGCGGTCCGCGGCCGCGGCACATTCGACGTAGCCGTCGAGGGCTCGCGCGAACGCCTGCGAGAAATGGTCGTACGCGCCGTCGACGCGCTCCATGTTATCATCGAGTGACTCGACGAGTGCCCGATAGACCGCGGCCGCCGACGCGTCTCGGCCTTGTTCGCGGTACTCGTCTGCGAGGTCGAACCACTGCGTGAAGTCGATTGGCTCGAAAACGACGTAGTACTCGGGGTTCGTCTCCTCGAACCGCTGGTCGACGGCGGCGCGCAGCTCGTCGACCGAGCGCGTCGACGACTCGCCGAAGCGAGCGAAAAACCGCTCGCGGAGGGCGGAGTCGGTCGCCAGCGCGTCACGGAGGAACGCGCGCAGGTCGTCAGGTTCCGCAGCGTCGAGCGCGGCGTCGAGCCGATCTCCCTCGTCCGGCGGCGCGACGTCAAGACAGCGGAGCAGCACGGCGACGACGTGCTTGCACGCGCCGGGTCCGTCGTACGGGCAGTCGCACCACGGATCGAACTCGTCGGCCGCGAGGTCGACGCGAACGTCGTACTGGCGGCTCCCGCTCACGACGGCGGATACAGTGGTGTCGACGCGGTGGATCTCGCGGATACGACCTTCGCCGAGGTAGGCCTTTCCGCGCTTGAACACCGCGTCCGTGCAGATGTTTCGGACCCCCTCCTCGGTCACGCTCATGATCGGGAGTCGTGTTCCGTCGCTATCGAGAAAAATCTGCGCTTGGATCGACAGAGCCCGTGGGGATCAGTGTCGTTGCGGAACTTCGGGACAGCCGGCAGTGGCTCGACGACCAACAGACGTGTACACCGGAGCGATCGCTTGTGCACAGCGGGTATCGATCCTGACGGCGAACGTCGATCAATTTGAGCGTTTCGAGAACGTGTGAGCGACGAGTGGACTACGTTGTGACGCGTGGCAGCCGGGAGTGAGGAGGTACATTTCGTCTGACTTTGTCGAGTGTCACGGAGCGATATCTGTGTCAGCTTCGTGGCGTAGTCCGAGGGTGATCTCCCGATCGATGTCGAGTTAGTACTTGCATATCCACACGATCTTTATCGTGAATAAGCCTGCTTGCCCGCAGTTCTGTGGTCCTCGGACACCTCTCGTTTCGCCTGTTCTTCGGTTCATCTGACTACGGCTGCTTCTCGATCGATTTCCGTGTCTCTACGATCATTTTCCGTGTCTCTATGATCATTTCGGGGTTCAACGCGAGCTCGTACCGATAGTGGACACCGCCTGCACGCCCCTCGTCCGTTCAATCGTTCGAGAAACCCGAGCATCGTGAGATCCGCGGGATGGTTCTGGATACCCTTTAGCGTGGTCAGCAGAAACAGACGAAACGAGGGGTGTGTCTCGGACGGCTGTCGACTACTCAGTCGTCGACCACGGCTTCGTCGACTTCCGCTTCCGCGTCGTCCTCCTCGGCCCGCTCGTCGAGTCGCTCCTCGGCGCGGTCGCGGTCTTCGGGGTAGCCCACGTCGATACGCCACCCATCGAGGCGAATCGCGTCGATGGTGCGGCCAGACTGGATGAGCAGATCGATCGCGTCGGGGAGTTCGTACTCGCCGCGGTCGGAGGGCTGGACGAGGTGACACGCGTGGAAGATGGCGGGCGTGAACGTGTAGAAGCCGGTCATCACGAGGTTGCTCGGCGGGTCGTCGGGTTTCTCGACGACCTCGACGACCTCGCCGTACTCGTTGGTGTCAAGCACACCGTAGCGTGAGGCCTCCTCGTAGGGGACTTCCTCGACGAGGAAGGCGGCGTCGGCGCGATCCTCCTGCTGGCGGCTAGCCACGTCGTCGAGGTTCCCGCGGAACACGTTGTCGCCCAGCATCAGCATGAAGTCGCCGTCGATGTGCGGTTCGGCTTGGAGAATGGCGTGGGCGAGCCCGAGCTGCTCGCGCTGGTGCGTGTACGTGATCGGCACGTCGCGGTACTCGTCGCCGTAGCGATCGATGATCTGCTCGGCCTTGTAGCCCACTACGACGATCAGCTCCGTCGCGCCAGCATCGATCAGGTTGTCGAAGACGTCCTCGATCAGCGGCGTCCCGTTGACCTCGACGAGCACCTTCGGCTTGTCGTCCGTCAGCGGTTGGAGGCGTGTGCCCTCCCCCGCCGCGAGTACGACTGCTTGCATAGATAGGGTGTGGTAGTGGAGTGTGAAACAATTTGGGAGCGGCTGCCGTGATGTGTCAACAGAAGATGGGATTATTCGTCGCGTTCGCTAGAGAGCCGTTCCCAGATCTCCGTACAACCCGCACCGTCGGGAATATCGGCCAAGTGTGCATCGTCTTCCTCAGTGTCCTTCGAGTTACTCATGTTCTGAGTAACCATGTGTATCGGCGTGTTATAACTGTTCCGACGCACCAGTACGTACTTACGAGGGCGACGACGACGGACGGGCATGTCCGATTCCGGCGACGAGTTCCTTTCGCTACTCGATCTCACGGAGTACGAGGCCGCGGCACTGGAGGAGCTGCTGCTTTTGGGCCGGACGACGGCACCCGATCTTGCTGAAGCGACCGGCATCCCGAAAGCGAGGATCTACGGCGTGCTCGATTCGCTGTCAGAGGCGGGGTACGTGAAAGTCATTCCGGGCCGGCCGAAGCGCTATCAGCCGCACGATCCGTCGGCAATCGCGGAGCGCGCTATCGCGAACAGGCGGCACGCGTACGAGCGGTTTCGCGAGGACGTTCAAGCAGTCGAGAAGTCGTTTATCGATGCGTACTCGCCGGTCCAAGACAGGGGCATTGACGATCTCAGCCCGACCGAAGATCTGTTTCACGTCGTCGATGTCGGCGAGCCCAGCGAACGCGAGACACGTCGCCTTTTCGACGAGGCCGAAGAATCCGTGCACATCCTCACGAAGAGTTTCGGGTACATCGACGCCGTGCGACCGGCGATGCGCGACGCCATTGAGCGCGGCGTCGACGTCGACGTGTTGCTGCTCGCGCCCGAATACCTCTCGACGGAGAACGAGCGGCGCCAAGGCGAGATCCGGGACCGCCTCGCCGAGGAGTTTCCGTCCGTCTCCGTCCGCCTCAGCGATCGGGTACTCCCGTGGCGCGGAACGTTCGCCGACCCGAGTCTCGAGTACGAAAGCGGGCAGGGTCTCCTGATGGTCGAACAGGAGGAGCTCCCGAACCACCACCGCCAAGCGGCGGTCACGGAGAACCCCTCGTTCGTGGCCGGCCTCTGGCAGTACTTCGATCTCCTCTGGCGCCACGAGAGCCGACCCGAAACGCGGTGAACCAGCGCGTTCCGGCACGTGAGGGGTCGCGAGTGCTAACCAGAAAGCCTTTAGTCTGAGTTACTCGATATCCGAGTAACGATGACTGTCCTGCTCACCGGTGCGGACGGGTACCTCGGCTGGCCGACTGCGCTTCGTCTGGCGGACCGCCTCGACGAACGGATCGTCTGCGTGGATAACTTCGCGCGACGCGATTGGGTCGCCGAGTCCGGCAGCGTGTCGGCGACGCAGATCGAGAACCCCCAACAGCGGTTCGACGCGGTCGAGAACCTTAGCCTCGTCGAGGGTGACCTCGCCGACCGCGATTTCGTGCTCCAGCTGTTAGAGACCCACGAGCCGGACACGGTGCTGCACGCGGCCGCGCAGCCGAGCGCGCCCTACTCGTCGATCAACGGCGAGCGCGCGCTGTACACGCAGCGGAACAACGTCTCGATGAACCTCAACCTGCTCCACGGGATTCACGAGGCGGGTCTTGACGACACGCACTTCATCGAGACGACGACGACGGGGATCTACGGCGCCCCGCACTTCCCGATCCCGGAGGGCGGGCTGGAGGTCGAGCGGGAGGACGGTAGCGACGAGGTGCCGTTCCCGGCGATGGGGGGCAGTTGGTATCACCAGACGAAATCCTTCGACGCGGCCAACATGCGGCTCGCTGAATCGCAGTTCGAGTTCCCGATGAGCGAGGTTCGAACCGCGATCGTGTACGGGACGGAGACCGAAGAGACCCGAGCCCACGACAGCCCGACGCGGTTCGATTTCGACTACTACTTCGGCACCGTCGTCAACCGCTTCTGCGCGCAGGCGGTCGCCGGCTACCCGATTACCGTCTACGGCAAGGGCGAACAGCGCAAGCCGATGGTGAGCTTAGAAGACACCGTCGAGAGCCTCGTACGGCTCGTCGAGGAGGGCCACTCCGGCGACGACGGGATCGACATCTACAATCAGGTCACTCGACCGGTCGCCATCGTCGAGCTCGCGGAGACGATCGCCGAGGTCGGCGACGAGTTCGACCTCGACGCCGAGGTCAAACACTACGAGAACCCGCGCAACGAGGACGAGGAGCACAAGATGGAGATGGAGAACGACCGGTTCCTCGATCTGGTCGGCGGCCAGCGCCAGGAGCTCGAAGCCGGGATCCGCGACGTGCTCGGAACGCTCGTCGACGAGCAGGACCGGATCGCGGCCCACGAGGACCGGTTCCTGCCCGGCGTGTTGACCGATGAGTGAGTCGGACAGGGACGCGGGTCGAAGCGGTGACGACGACGCTGACGATGGACGGCGCGTCCTCGTCACCGGCGGCTGCGGGTACATCGGGAGCGCGCTCGTGCCGCGGCTGCTCGACGACGCCCGCGTGAGCGAGGTCGTCGTCCTCGACTCGCTGGCATCGGGGTCACCGGCCCACCTCGCCGGCTGCGTCGGCCCGGACCTCGACTTCCGACGCGGCGACGTCCGCGAGTACGGCGTCGTCGAGAACGCGACCCGCGGCGTCGACGCCGTGATCCACCTCGCGGCGATCACCGGCGCGGCGTCGACGCACGACCGGCGCGACGAGACGTTCGCGGTCAACCGCGACGGGACCGAGAATGTGCTCACGGCGGCCGGCAAGTTCGATGTCGACACCGTCGTCGTCGCCTCCTCGTGTAACAACTACGGGCGGGCGGCGAGCCGCGACATCGACGAGACGACCGAGCAGAACCCGCTCAACCCCTACGCCGAGTCGAAGGTCGCCTGCGAGCGCCTGCTCGACGAGGCGGTCGAGTCGTACGGGCTCGACGGGACAGCACTCAGGATGAGCACCAACTACGGCTGGTCGCCGGGCGTGCGGTTCAACCTCGTGGTGAACCACTTCGTGTTCCGCGGGCTGACGGACCGCCCCCTGACCGTTTACGGCGACGGGTCGAACTGGCGGCCGTTCATCCACGTGCGCGACGCCGCGCGGGCGTACCTCGACGCCGCGCTGGATCCAGACGCGTGGCCGCAGCGCGTGTACAACGTCGGCTCGAACGAGGGGAACTACCGGATCAGCGAGATCGCTGAGGTCGTCCGAGAGGAGCTGGACCGCGAGCTGAACGTGACGTACTTAGAAGACGAACAGCCCGGGCCCTCCTACCACGTGAACTTCGACCGGCTGGCCAAGACCGGCTTCGAGACGGAGTGGACGCTGCGGGAGGGGATCCGCGACATCGCGAGCGAGCTGAGCGGCGAGGAGGCGATTCAGGCATGACGGACACGACCCACACCGAGACGGACGGCGGCACCGACACCGAGACGACGGACGCGGACCGTATCGACGACCCGACGATCGCGGTCACGGGCGCGGCCGGGTACATCGGCAGCCGCGTGGTCGTGGAGTTCCAAGAGGCGCATCCCGACTGGGAGATCGTCGCGCTCGACAACGGCTACCGCGCGCAGGTCGATTCCATCGGTGACATCGAGATCGAACACGTCGACATCCGGAACCGCAACCGGCTGGAGGATGCGCTCGCCGGCGCGGACGTGGTGTGTCACCTCGCGGCGGTGAGCGGGGTCGATGACTGCGACGAGAATCAGGACTTAGCCTACGAAGTGAACGTCACCGGGACGAACAACGTGGCATGGTTCTGTCGCAAGACGGGCGCTGCGCTCGCGTTCCCGTTCAGCATGGCCGTGTTGGGAGACCCGCAGTCGTTCCCGATCACGACCGACCAACCACGGGACCCGCTCAACTGGTACGGGCGGACGAAACTGCTCGGCGAGCGCGCGGTCGAGACGTTCGCGGACGGCGCGTTCCCGGCGCACCTCTTTCTGAAGTCGAACCTCTACGGCGAGCACGCCGTCGACGGGACTGAGGTGGGGAAACCGACCGTGATCAACTTCTTCGTGAACCGCGCGCTTGCGGGGGAGACGCTGACGGTGTACGAGCCCGGGACGCAGGCGCGCAACTTTATCCACGTGAAGGACGTAGCGCGGGCGTACGTCCGGAGCGCGGAGCGGTTGTTGGAGCAGTTAGAGCGTGGGGAGACCGGAACAGAGACGTACGAGATCGCGAGTGACGAGGACATGAGCGTTATGCGCGTGGCAGAGATCGTTCGGGAGGTGGCGTCGGAGGAGCGCGGGATCGATATTGACGTGGAGTTGGTGGAGAACCCGCGGAGTGGGGAGACGATGGTTGAAGAGTTCGGGGTGGATATTTCTGGTGCGAGGGAGCAGCTTGGGTGGACGCCCGAAGAGGGTGTCAAGAATTCTGTCCGGCAATTGCTCAAGGGGCCCACGTAAGGACGCGATCTTGACCCACCGATCGCGGAGGTGTCTGTTTATTTGTTGTCATTTTTTCAACGAGGAACAACCAGCGGTTCGAATGCCTTCTCACCCGATTAATGCTCTAGGTACAGACCATACCACACGGCAGCGCGTTACACTAATTTGCTACACAAGACTGCTTTTATTATTCTAGAACGAGGGGCTCGTACCAATTGCGGTTCCCCCGATACCAATCAATAAACGCGGAAACGCCCTCGCGAATATTCACATTAGGATCGTAGCCAATACACTCCGATGCCTTTGACACATCTGCATGAGTGTGACGTGCGTCTGCGTCTTTCCCTTCTTCATATATGACATCTATGTCAGAACCAGTATATTCAACTACATATTCAGCGAGTTCCCGGATTGAGATCCGGTCGGTGGATCCAATGTTCATTGTTTCACCATCTACATCGGAACTGTCGAGCAATTCGAGGTTGGCATCAACAACATCATCAATGTACGTGAAATCCCGTGTCTGTTCGCCGTCACCATATATTACTGGAGGTTCACCGTTCAGACATCTTGACACAAAATTGCTAATCGCCATATTTGGACGCATACGCGGGCCATAGACGGTAAAGTATCGAAGATTTATCGTAGATATATTATATAAATCATTAAATACGTTGCAGTAATGCTCATTTGCTAATTTCGTAACAGCATACGGACTCTTCGGACTATTCGGATGTTCTTCATCGTAAGGGAGGTATTCGGGGATACCATACACAGAAGATGATGACGCATTAATGAGGCGCTCAACACCGTTATCGTTGGCTGTTTTGAGCACGTTGATCAGACCAGTTACGTTGTTTTCGTTGTACTCCCTCGGTGCTTCAACACTTGGTCTAACACCTGCCTTTGCAGCTTTGTGAAAAACAACCTCTATTGATCGGTCAGCGAAAATGTCGTCGACGAGATCCTCATCTTTGATAGATCCCTCCACGAACTCAAATCGATCTGTAGTAATATCGCGGCATCGTTGGAGGTTCACCTCCTTTAGACGGAGATCATAATATGGATCTAAGTTATCCAGAGCTACGACTTCGTGACCCTCTTTCAGGAGTCGTTCTGTGAGGTTCGATCCGATGAACCCAGCGCCACCAGTGACGAGAATCTCCATACGGCCAGATTTGGTTAGACTTCGTTTGGTGTTTCCGGTTCTTCCTCGGCGAGCCGTTCTTCAGCGTGGTCGCGATCGTCGGGGTATCCTACGTCAATACGCCAGCCATCGAGTCGGATCGCGTCGATAGTGCGCCCGGACTGAATGAGGAGATCGATGGCGTCCGGAAGCTCGTACTCACCGCGATCCGACGGCTGGACAAGGTGACATGCGTGGAAGATGGCGGGAGTAAAGGTGTAGAACCCGGTCATGACGAGGTTTGTCGGCGGGTCATCTGGTTTCTCGAGCACCTCTGTGATCTCACCGTACTCGTTCGTGTTACAGACGCCGTATCGAGAGGCTTCTTCCATCGGTACTTCTTCGACGAGGAACGCGGCGTCAGCGCGATCTTCTCGCTGACGATTCACGACATCGCTGAGGTTACCTCGGAAGATGTTATCTCCGAGCATCAGCATAAAGTCGTCATCGATGTAGGGCTCAGCGGTAAGGAGCGCGTGAGCGAGCCCTTTCTGTTCGCGCTGGTGGGCATACGTGATGGGGACGCCCCTATATTCGTCGTCGTAGCGCTCCATGATCTTTTCTTTAAGGTAGCCGACGACGACGACGAACTCGTCAACATCAAGATCGATGAGGTCGTCAAAAACGTGCTCGACGAGGGGTTTCCCATTGACTTCGACCAGTGCTTTTGGTACCTCTTCCGTAAGTGGCCGAAGACGGGTTCCTTCTCCTGCCGCGAGGACGACAGCTTTCATACACCAGTATCAATCTATTGGGCGTATAAATGAATGGGTCGGACTAAGGTGCCCCGTTGTTGAGTGGAAATCCAGAAACCATTTGATTGTACTCCATCTAACCCTGGGTAGTGAGAGTTTCTGTCGTCCTCTGTACGTACTCGCTGGAGATGTACGATCATTTCCGGGAGGCTGCCCAAAGCGTGCTCAATCAGTCCTACGACGACGTTGAACTTGTCGTCGTCGTCGACGGAACCAGGGAAGTGTACGACCGAGTCGTTGAGAACTACGGTAACTACGAAGATGTGGTAGTGTACTGTAACGAAGAGAATGTCGGACTACTGGAGAGCCGGAACACCGGCGCAGAGTTGGCGAGTGGGGACATCGTGGCGTTCATCGACGATGACGCCGTCGCCGACGAAAAGTGGGTTGCGGAGTTAGTCGACAGCTATGAGAGGCACGATGCGCTGGCGGCAGGCGGAAAGATGACACCCAAGTGGGTTGCGGGTAAGCCCGACTTCCTCCCCGAGGAGTTCTACTGGCTCGTCGGCGTTACCCACCGAGGCTTCGCGGACGGTGAGGGAAAAGTCCGCAACACCTTCGGCTCCAACATCAGCTTTCGCGCGGATATCTTCCACGATCTCGGCGGCTTTGATCCAAAAATCGGCGGCAGGAAAGGTGAAAAGAATCTACAAGGTGGCGAAACCGAACTCTGCGCGCGAATGCGAGCAGAGTACAACGATGGCGTCTGGTACAACCCCGAGGCCGAAGTGGAGCACAAGGTCTTCGACTACCGCACCGATCCGCTCTGGCTCGTTGATCGGGCATTCTGGCAGGGTTACTCCAAGCATACGATGGAAACAACACTCCCGGAGGTGGGCGATGAGGAAATCGATTTCCTTAACAACATCCTCACCGAGGCAACACCTACGCACGTCAGAGAGATCGTCCAGCAGCCGTCGTTCGCGGGTATTTTACAGATCGTGATGCTCTATGTTTATACTGTATTTGTTGGTGCAGGATATCTGTATGGAGTGATCGATCGATGACGATCGACTCCGAAATTTGTGTCGTTACTCACCCACTCAGTGCCGCGGGAGAGAACGCAACGCGGACTTTACTCGACATCCTTAGCGCGATAACTGCCGTTTCACTTGTCACTGCGGACCTCCCTAGAGACTCAACGATCCGGGACAATCACGATGTTGTTGAGATCACGAGCAAGGGCGCCAATCAATCAAATATTGCCGTCGCAGCTGCCCGCTTCCTGCGGAACCAAGTCAGGATGTGTCGCGCAATATCCAAGAATGATGCCGAGATCGTGCTCTTTTTCGGCGCGACATCCTATCTGCTCCCTGTCGCTTTCTGCCGGATCCTCGGAAAGACTGTCGTGATCGAACCACGGGGCGATATCCCGCTGACGCTCCAGATGAACTGGGAGCGAAAACTTCCGGGGCCGCTGGCCCAAGTGCTCGCAAAAAGCGTGTGGGCGCTGGAACGTACCTGCTACCACCTCGCAGATGCGATTATTACATATACCCCGTCAATGGCCAGCGAACTTGGACTCAGTGACTTCGAAGAGAAACTCTACCCGAACGGTGCACGGTATATTGATGTCAATAAATTCGACATACGGACTCCGTATGAGGACCGCGATCGTATCGTCGGATTCCTCGGCCGCTTAGACCAAGAGAAGAACGTTCGTATGCTTGCCGAGGCTGCGGTCCGGCTCCCCGAAGATGTCACCTTCCGGTTCGTCGGCGACGGTCCTCTCCGGGAGGAATTGGAGGTGATAGCCGGCAATGACCCCACAATTGAGTTTACCGGCTGGGTTGAGCACGATGAAGTACCGGCGGAACTGAACCAGATGCGTTTGCTCGTATTACCGTCCCAGCCGACAGAAGGACTTCCAACGACAATACTTGAATCGTTAGCCTGCGGAACACCAGTGCTTTCGACCCCGGTTGCCGGCGTCCCAGATGTCGTTAGAGAAGGAAAAACAGGGTTTTACCTCCGATCTGAGGCTCCTAAGCAGGTCACGGACATAATTAAGGATGTACTTGACAACGGCTCGCTTAACGAGGTGAGCACTGCTGGGCGTAGTCTCGCCGAAGCAGAGTATAACCGGGAAGCCGCAATAAAGCGGTATCGCAACGCACTCCTTACAATCCGCGAGTAGCGGCGTAGAATCCACTTACTCGAAGTCGGACTCCTCTAGGAGGATACCGGCGTCTAGGTCTCGGGTCGATCGACTGTCGACGACCTCATCGTATCGGAGTGGTGAGATACCACGCTCAGGCCGGAGCGCGATCAAGTCATTCTCTCTGATCTGGCTCCCCGCCGCAATCTCGTTGCGCGTCGCAAGGCTTCGTCGCATGTTCTCGCGGATCTCTCGCTCGCATTGGAAGGCCTCTTCGCGGCCCTGATCTGTCCACATTTTTGGGAGCCGGTTCGCACGATCGACGAGTAGTGCCATCTCTTCAGGCGTTGCCGAAAGCCGGTGGTCACCCACCTTAAGTGATTTGTCGAGTGTAAAGTGCTTCTCGACAACTCTTGCCCCCATCGCCATCGCAGCAGTCGGAACCAGTGTCCCAATAGTGTGGTCCGAATATCCAACCGGGACGTTAAACCGCTCGGCGAGTCTGTTGATCATCTGGAGGTTCGCGTCCTGTTCATCGGTCGGATACGATCCAACACAGTGGAGTAACACGAGGTTGTCCGTACCGAGTTCTGAAACCGCGCGTTCGATCTCCTTTATAGTTGCAAATCCGGTCGATAGCACGACTGGCTGATCCAGTTCACGCGCACGTCGCAGGAGCGGGATGTTCGTTAGATCCCCGGACGCAATCTTAATGAACGGACTTTTTTCCGCAGTGAACTCAAGCAGTTGTGTGTCAAACGCACTCGCTGCAAAGTCTAGGTCGCGGTCGTCTACTGTCGAGATGAGTTTTTGCCATTCTTCTGTAGTAAATTCAAGCTCACGGAAACGTTCATATTGGGTGTCGTAGTCGTCTCCAGCGAGAGGAAGTGGTGGCTCATCAGCTTGTATCAGTCGCTCTGCGCGGTAAATCTGAAATTTTACCGCGTCGGCACCGGCATCGGCGGCAGCGTCAACATACTCAATTGCTGTTTCGAAGTCACCACCGTGGTTACCCCCGACTTCGGCGATCACGTACGGTCGATTGGCATGCAGGAAGTCGATCATTGTGGGTCCTCGTATTCAACTAGTGCACGCGCAAGACGTAACTCGAACGGAGTATCAATGTCAAGCGCCTGCTCGTCATTCTGTACCACCGCGCGAACATCGTCGCCGAGTGCGAATGTGTCGTAATCCCATTCACGCAGCACGGCTGGCTGACGCGCAAATATCGCGCCGGTAAGACCGTAGACGGTGGGGCGATCTTGACGCTGGATGGGTCTGTCAACGGTGATGTCGTCGAACGGTCGCAATCGGTTTCCGTCAACGATGTATGACCGGTACGGGTGCGTCTCGGTTACCTTCGAGATACTGACTACGGAGTCGCAGCCAGTCTCTCGGAGTGTTGATACGGCGTCGTCGATCTCTTCTGGCCGTGTGAATGGACACGTGGGCTGTAGGCCAACGAGGAAGTTGGGCGTCTTCTCGTGGGAGTCAAGCCATTCAAGCGCGTGTTTGTATACGGCGATGACGGGAACATCGTCGTCAGCCAGTTCGTCCGGTCGGATGAACGGTACATCGGCGCCATGCTCTTCGGCTGCCCTCGCGATATTCTCGTCATTTGTGGACACAATCGTTCGCCCAATTTCGTCAGCAGCTAGGGCATTCTCAATCTGATGAGATATGAGTGGCTTCCCATCGAGGTTAACGAGGTTTTTCCCAGGGATCCCCTTTGATCCGCTGCGTGCCGGTATCACAGCCACGACCGTCACTGGCTCTCACCTCCCAGAACTTCCGCACAATACGATGGCTGAAGCCGTTCATCTTTGAGCACTTGCTCGGCCGTTACGAAGTCGATTGAGGAGTCGACGTGAACCGCGTTCTCTCGCTCCATTAACACATGACCAACGTGATTCCCGATAAGCGTTCGCTTCTCTTGAACAAGACGTGGCGTGAATACGTATATCGCACCGTTCTCCTGATAGAGAGCCTCGCGTTCTTCCCGAAGGAGCCGTTCGTCGAATAGTGGGTCCAATCCGTATTCTCCCGGCTGCCAGAGGAATCTGTCGTTCTCAGTAACGCTGATGACCGAGTCCACAGAGAATATATTCCATGTGTCGACCGCCTCATTGAGATGGTCCGCAGTCCGCAATGGGGAAATATACGGCGAGACGACAGCCACATCCGGGTCATATCTGGCATCCTCTTCGAAATACTCGAATAGGTCCAACATCACGTCTTCAAGAGGTATTTTCGATTCGCTGAGGTGTGACGGTCTGAGTCGAGGGACATCCGCACCAGCATTTCTCGCCGCTTCGGCAATTTCTTCATCTTCAGTTGACACAACAACGCGATCGATTCGGCTCGCTGCCAACCCCTCAGCGATGCTGTACTCAATAATTGGGCGTCCATGGAGCGGTTGAAGAGCGAACGGCCGGTCATTGTCAAACGGGAGATCAATCCTCCTTTCGCCTCGCGCGGGAATTACGCATAGGACCTCTTGGTCAGCGAGAGTCTCGGAAAGATTCTGATCAACAAACCGCTTCTTGACTTCGTTCCGTGCCTCTAGACGCCCACTCAGGTTCTGAGACATGTTCTCGCTGTGCTGGCGGTAATACATCAGAGGAAGATTGACATTCTGGACAGAGAATTGATTAATAAACCGTATCCAGAAATCATAATCTTCCTGATAATTAAGCCCCTCGTCATAGCCGCCGATGGCGTCCCAGGCATCACGGCGATACATCGCGCCCGCAGCGAGTGGACTTCGGTTTAAAAGCTTTACCTCCTCTTCGACCTGTGGAAGACGAACGTGGTCAATTATGTCACCATTTTTGTCAATTGTGTAATAATCCGGGTAGATGAGATCGATAGACGGGTTCGCATCGAGATAGTTCGCTTCAACAGTTAATATATTCTCGTCGAACATATCATCGGCATCAAGTCGGACAATGTACTTTCCGTCGGCGGCACGAATACCTGCGTTCGACGCTCCAGGGAGTCCTTGTCCTTCAAGTCGGACGACACGCAACCGGTCGGGGTATTCGAACTCGTATTCACGGAGGATCTCAGGTGTATTATCTGTCGATCCGTCATCCACGACAATGACTTCATAATTATCGTACGTTTGACTGAGTGCACTGTCGAGGCAGTCGCGGAGGTAGTCCGCGTAGTTGTACGCAGTGATGACGATACTGACGCGCGGTGAGGCCATATGTCGCTGAAGTAGTTGGGGCACGGCATAAGCCCAATGGTCTAAAATGGCCCTATATAGAAGTGCTTAGCCGCTCCAGCTATTCAATCGTTTGAATCTAGTCTAGGCTAACCAAATATTATCACACAACCAGAACAATTGATAGGTTATATATTCACGAATACCACACTTCTTCGCTCTTCTAAATGAGAAAATAGTCAATAAACGGGTATCTGGGTGGGATATTTAGATAATTAGAATAGGTATAAATACCCATGAAATGAAGAAATGGTATGGATAGAATACAGATATTTCGAAGCATCATCCAGATCGCCCCGATTCGAATGCCTCTATCTTTGCTCGCACGAGCTCTAGATTGGGCACGAAACAGAGAGAGATACACGGGCTATCGAGACAAATACGATATTGATGATTCATTCCGATTCCATGGAGAGTTTACGAAAATAAATGGTTCTGGCTCGATCAATCTTGGGCCTCATGGCTATATCGGTGGTTTTTGTAAGATTGTTTCGGTAGACGGGACATCCGTCACTGTAGGACCAAATTGTGCTATTGGCAGTAATGTTCGAATCTACACATCCACCCGGTCGCCCGATCAGGATCTGACTGACCCAAAAGACAGACAAAAATCGTCTGGTGACGTGACCATCGGGAAAGGAGTATGGATCGGAGATAACGTATTTATCACGCCTGGAGTACAGATTGGCGATCATGTCGTCGTAGGAGCAAATTCTGTCGTGACGAAAGATATCGATAAAAATACCGTTGTCGGGGGTGTTCCCGCACACCCGATACGCGAGATACGAAGGGACAAATCCCCGTAGTCAGCGGTAACCAAGTTCAGCAAGTCGGTCCTCAACATTTGCGGTCGTCAACGTAGACTCTGGGTGTGGCGCCGTCGGTCTGAGTGACTCCGTATCGGTCGCGGTTGTCTCAACCCATGGAACCTCTCGGACGCAGGAAAGTGGACACGCCACCGGATGATGGTAGAAACCGTACTCACCGAAAGCCTCTCCGTGGTCAGCCGTGATTGCGACCTGCTCAGCGTCGACGTTCTTGAGTAACAGCTCCACCTCGTCAAGCACGAACCTGAGATGATCGAGGTAAGCTTCCCATGCCTCCTCTCGAGAGGCCGTCCCGTCTTTCAGCGCATCAGAGAATCGCGGTTGGAGTTTCTCGCTTGACAGCACGTACGGATCGTGGGGATACATGTAGTGGACGGCAAGGCGATCAGTGTCGCGTTCGCGACCCGCACGTATCGTCCTCTCCGTTGCGTATCGCGGGTGGACCCTTGAGAGGACATTACTACTCACAGTCCACTCTGAGTCGTCACTAAACTCAGCCTCCCAGAGATCTTCAAGGTAGCCGAAGTCCTCGTATCTAACAGTATCATACTCAGAGGGCCCGAACGGTATTGCGGTCTGTCCAGTATATCCTCCGTTCAGTACACGAGATGTGAACGCATTCTGCGTGATATACGCAGTCTCTTTGATTTTAGTGGAGTAATCTGTTGTGAACGTGTGGTTCATCCACTCGAAGGAGGTGCTACCAACGGATGTTCGAGAGTCTACAGACTCAATGAAGTCGTACTCGTCGGCTACTGCTTCCATCGCGTCCACTCGACAAGTGTCAAGAACCACGAGCAGGTCCCAGTCGCTATCGAAAATGTTTGACCCATAGGTAGACCAGTGAGAGTATGTGAGGAACGCACCCACCCAGAGATAGTATGCTGGGCGTGCTAGTCGAGCCGCCAGATCGCGATCACCGTCTCGGATATGGTCAATGCTCTCCCGCATCCAGCCGCGGAAGCTAATAGTCATAGAATTGCTTACGATTAGCCGATAATAATGCTTTATGAATGGTTGTCAGTACAGCGTATAGCGTACCAAGACAATGACCGGAAGCATTAACGGAAGTCTATGCGTAAACCTGTCGTGACAAATCCCGATTACCCGTTCAAATTCGAACGATGAGTCGAGAAGGGAACGAGGAACCTATTGAAGAAGAGTTCGCTGATCTACGTGCGCTCTTTGAGCGGTACCCACTAGCGTACGCAGGGTACCGGATTTCGCATATCGATCGTCACAGCGACGACCACCGCGATAATATCGCTTCGGGAACGGCAGAGGCATCAGAGGTCCCATTCCTCACGAGCCCGCTGTTTCCTGTTATTCTTCTCGGCTACCTCTTCATAGCTCGACTACAACATATAATTTGGAGACTCATTGGCTTGCGTAAGGATTCCGTGACCGCAGCCGACCATCTTTTTTCGATGACATCAAGCCACGGTTACCGCACGTACCTCTCTCTAGACTTGGCGTCAGAGCTTCACAACCGAGGCTGTGATGTTGCTCTCCTTTGCTCTCCGGGTGTCGCCGATCACCGAAAAGAGTGGGAAGAGACAGGAGCACGGACAGTCACCCATCGTGAACTCCATGGCCGGATCCCGTTTCACGTGTCTCTTCGATCGGTGCTACGTGCTGTCGGTGTAACCATTACACTCATCCGTGGGGCCGATGTCGTCTCTGGGTTTGGTCAGTACACAAGATACTACAACTATGTGTTCCTTGAGCATGTGAAGCGGGATAGCGTTCGCCCCCTCATCAACGATGAGACATCAGTTCACGCCTTCTCCCCGATGCCATATCTCATCACGGCGGCGTCACCATCACGCGTGTATGTCTACCAGCACGGGATCCAGTGGCCTGATGGTAAGCTCATGATGGCTGCTCCGTTTTTTGTTCCCTTGACGTACTTCGTTTGGGCGGACTCATGGCGTGAACACTTCAGAGACTACGTTCACTCCAAGTCACGAATCGTGACAGCTGGCAGCCCGTGGTATGACCAGCTCGCTGAACGAACAGAGGATACAAAACCTTCGTACGACGTACTCCTCGTCGGAAACGCTGTCGGCCACCACTCCAAGCTACCACCGTCGTACAAACAAATGGTTCAGAACGTCGTGTCATTTTGTGAAGAGCATGGCTACTCGCTAGCGATAAAACTCCACCCGCTTGAGGAATCATCACAGTACGAAGAATACGGCTGGGGTCACTATGTCGTGCCGTACGAAGACATCGACACAGCTCTCCTAGATGCGCGAGTCTCTGTTACGAACACGTCGTCGGCGTTCGTTGAGAGTGCGGTGCTTGGTGTTCCCGCCGTAGTCGCTGATCTTGGCGGCCGCGGACTCTCCAGTTTGTCTCCCGTTGATAACGTCAGATTCACGGACGGTCCAGCAGTCACGGACGCACTCTCGTCCGCTCTTGACGATCCGAGTACTTTCTCAAGCAACAACGCTTCTCCGATGGTCCGCGTTGAGGGGTCCGTAGAGAGGATCCTCTCAGTCGTCGACGAGTAACTGCAACCGCCTCGTCGACGGCCACATCACGCTTTAACCTCCGCGGCACGATCTCCCCCCTCCTATTCGGCACTCCATCGCACTGGAAAGAAAGATATACCAGCATCTTCGCCAAAGTGAGCACAATGCCCGGTGACGGCACCGATCCTCCCGGTCCACACGGGGATAAATCGGCGGATAAAACCGACGATGTGATGCAATCGGAACCAACGGACGACGGAACTGATTCTTCAGATACCGACGATATAGTGCGGTCAATCGGTAAGAGCGGTATCGTCGTCTTCCTCGGAACGTTCCTTGAACTGGGGATTGCGTTTGTGGTAAAACTCCTCGTCGCCCAGAGCCTCGTTCCGGCTAGTTACGGCGAGGTGACCGTCGCCCTAACCGTGCTCAACGTCACAGCAATTATCTCTCGGCTTGGGTTCGCGACAGGGATTCCGCGGAACGCTCCTCGCTATGAGGGAGCGGACCGTCGCGGTGTTCTCGTCTCCGCTCTCCAGCTCAACCTGCTGGTCTCAACTGCCATCGGTATTGCGATTTTTGTCGCTGCAGGACTTATTGCCGACTGGCTTCGTAATCCGGCGTTGATTCCGGTTCTACGGGTCATCGCTGTCGGCGTTCCGGCCATCCCGCTCATGCGGATCTCACTTAGCGGTACGCAGGCAGTCGGCCGATCGTCGCCGAAAGTTATTGTCCAGAATCTAACACACCCTCTGATTCGTATCGTGTTTGTAGTGCTTGCCATCGCAGTCGGCTCGTCTCCAGTCACAGTCGTGGCTGCGTACGTGGCGGCGAACTGGGTTGGAGCGATCGCTGCAATTTACTTCTTAATCCGCTATACGACCATACTTGACAGCTCAATCGGGTGGACACCCAAGCACCGTGAGATGCTTCACTTTTCCCTGCCGCTGATGGCGACGACGGGGATCGGTTTTCTCCTCGGAAATACAGACACGCTGATGATCCAATATTTCCAGGGGTCGGCCGACGTTGGCGTCTACGATATTGGATATACCGTCGCACAGATGCTCTCAGTCGGCCTCGGCTCACTAAGCTATCTCTTCTTGCCCAATATATCTGAGTTGCATGCCGAAAGTAAGTACGAAGAGATAGTTCATCTCTACAAACTCGTCACAAAGTGGGCTGTTTTTGTTACTCTCCCTATGTATCTCCTGCTCATATTCTTCCCTAGTACCCTTATCGCATACACGTTCGGACCTAGGTACTCCGCTGCGGCTCCCTACCTCGTTATTCTCGCGACTGGGTATTTCTCACGTGTTCTCGTGGGGCCTGGACAGCAAGCACTCTCTGCCTTCGACGACACACAGGTTATCCTCAAAATCAGCGTACTTGCGGCAGCGTTAAACATCATCCTGAACGCGTCTCTACTTCTAACTGTCGGCACCATCGGCGCGGCCGTCGCAAGTTCCTTCTCGCTCGTTGTAATGAATGCCTGTTACGCGTACTGGCTCCACACTACATACGAAGTCAACTCAGTCTCGCGGTCACTCGTGGGTCCCGTCGTAGTCTTCGTAGCTGTGTCTGGAACGATATACGCCGTTGTCAGAACGACAGTTGGCCGTCCGCAGATGCTCGGGATCGTAGCCCTCTTAGCCGTCACAGGTGTAGTATACGTGTTATCAATCCTCTCGTTCGGAGGTCTGCAAGAAGACGACGTGATGCTCGTCCGAAGCGCCGAGCAACGCCTAGGTATTGATCTTGAACCGATTAAGCGTGTTGCACGCCTGTTTCTGTGACCACTACTTGCGGCGTGTTTATTGGCATTAATATATTATATAATAAACGCCATTAGCTGTGAAGGCTGGCGGCCACGCTTCTACTCACACGCCAGAACATGAGGTCATTTCTAAATGGACATGCTCCACTTTCAGTCACAACCATACACCGCGGCGATCGATGCAAGAGAAAGCGTTAACGACCTCAGAGACCCAAGATGACGTATGACCCTCGTTGTCCTCGGCGTTGACGCGCTCGACCCAGAGCTTGTCGACCCGGACGCACACGTGAACCTTGTCCTAGACGCTCATCGCACTATCGACACTATTGTGAGCGTTACAGGCGAGCCAAGCACGCACGAACTCTGGCCGACGATTATTACTGGGATGACACCTCCTGAACACGGACTGATGCTTGATGACGGCGTCACTTGGGAGAATCCTCTTCTTCGCGTCGGGAGTTACGCGGCCGACTATCTCCTCCCAGAGAGTATCCAATCCCGAATCGGTGCATGGCTCCTCACGAACACGAGAGAGGATGCTTTCCGAAAGCGCTCGACATACTATAAGAAAAACGGAATTTCAACGGTGTTCGACGGGCGAGAAGCAAAGGCGATCGGCGTACCAAACTATGTCGTAGACCCGGACGACGAGGATCGCGAGCACGTCCTCAGACGGAGTATGGGTGAATTATTTGAGCGGGACGCTGATGCACACGGTGGACACACGTCTGCTGATCCCATAGAGTTCTACGAACAATGCATGGAGATGGGTATGGTTCGCGTCGCACGGACACGACGCGCACTTCGGAACCGAAAGTACGAGTTCATCTTTGGTTACACGAGTGCACTAGACTTGATCGGACACGTCTCCTACGATACCCCCCGCCTCCAACACGATGCCTACGAAGAGATAGACGATTTCGTTGGCGAGCTTGCTAGCGACTTACGGCCCGAAGACGACCTCCTTCTCGTCAGCGACCACGGACTACAGGGCGGCCTCCACACTAGGGAGGCGATGGTGGCCTCAACCGACACCAAGCTCGTCGAGAATATCGAATCAGTGACAGGCATCCGTACTGCTATCGAAGACACACTGGATCGGAGAGATCACACGCCGGCGGGGCGCAAGCTTCCGAACCAGTCCCGTGAGGGCGGCGATGCTGTCCGCAAGCAGCTCGAAGACCTCGGATACATGTGATATTTGTAATATGTAAATTGCCGCCATCTATTTCGAGGCGAGGATAATACGCGTTGAGCCTCCCAAACACACAACCGAAGGTACCTACTCAGTAGTATAGTGTATCACCAGACGCTGGGATCAGGAGTTTGAAACAACACGGCGGTATGTGTCCGCGAGGGCCTCTGCGGTATCGATCGCGCGGAATGATGACGATACCTGACGTGCACCCGCTTGGAGACGGTCGAGATCGTCGAGCGAACGATCGATGGCGGCTGCGAGGGTCTCCGCGTCACGAGGAGAAAAGAACACGGCAGCGTCGTTCGACACGTACTCGTTGATCCCTGGCCGGTCGGTAGCGACGACTGGCGTCCCACACGCGAGGGCTTCCACCTCTGTATTTGGCCCCATCTCGTCGATGGAGGGAAGGACAAAGAGATCGGCGGCGCGATAGTGTGCGGGGAGGTCTGCACGTGGAATGAACCCATCAACTGTAACCGACTCAGCGATACCAAGGTCACGGATTCGCTCTATATTGGGATCACCGGTGCCAACGAGGTGGGCGTCGAATGAATGGTCAAGTCGCGAGAGGGCTTCAAGAAACAGAGGATAGCCCTTGTGCGCGGAAAAATCTCCGACGTAGAGGAGCCGTGGGGGATCTCGTACGTCATGCTTGGGGCCTGGAGAAAACCGATTGTTAACGCCAGGCCGAAGCAACGTCGTCCGATCGCGAGGAATATCGAATGTTTCGAGGATGTCGCGGTGGTACTCGCTAAATGCGATGACCTTGGCGTACGGGGTGATACGGGTAGTGACCTGTTTGAACATCATTCGGAGATGATTCTTTGCGGCTTCGATACCCGTTTGTTCGGCGAATTCTCCTTTCCGGATAGGCGACCATCCACCAATATCCGGACCAAGAACAATCGGGGTTGACTGCGCGGCCGAGAGCACTGTTGGAAGAACAATTCCGTCGACTGGGAGTACATGGATCAGGTCGTAGTCGCCGTTACGAAGGTCGCGGTGGATACGTCGTGCATTTAGCAGGTATTCGGGCTTGTTCCACTTTGTTCCCCAAAGGTCGGTTGCACTCCCCAAGTAAGCGTGCGGGTCCGACGAAAGCATTTCGTCAAGATTGCTCCCGGTAAACGCACAAATATCAAAATCGAAGGGAGGATCATCAGCGTCACGGGCGGCGTGAATCCAGTCGTGAAAGCGCCCGTATCGACCATCACAAGCACCGTTGTAGTACGGCGTGACGTACGCGATGTTCATGTGTTCAGCCTGGCTTGTCACGCATATATCTGTTTCTCGTTAGAAGTTGCGGTTAACTGGGATACCTATGATTCTGCTGGTTATTCGTGGATCGCTCGGCCTGGTCGTAGATAATCTCCCTCAGCTCCAGCACTCCTTGAACACACCGATGAGTCCAATCGCCGCAAGTAGACCTCAACTTCAACGCCAATGATATCGGACACGTACGTATAGAGGCGGATCGGGACCAAATCCGTCTCTCGTGCACCGACACGACGCCGCAAGCGACATACTCAGTACACATACTGCCCGACCGTGAGGATATGACAAGCCTTATGCGCGTTTTGACAGTCGTCTTCACGTAATGAGCGACTCGAACGACCCACCGGCGGAGGCGGACCGGTCCCCCTCCGACCTCCTCGCACGGTGGTACCACGTCCCGGTTCTTCTCGGCGCACTGGCGTTCATGCTCTGGACGCGTCTCCAGTCGTACGGCAACTTCATCCAGAACGGCGAGGTGTACTTCCGCGGGAACGACCCGTGGTACCACCTCCGTGAAACGTCGTACATCATGGCGAACTACCCGAACCGGATGCCGTTCGATGTCTGGACAGGCTTCCCGATCGGGAATCAGGCTGGCCAGTTCGGCACCCTCTGGGACCACATCATGGCGGTCGGTATCTGGATTGCCCGGCCAATCATGGGCAGCGCCGAAGAGGTCATGCTCGTTATGGCTCCTATCGCGGGAACGCTCGTCGCGATCCCGACCTACCTCATCGCGCGTCGGTTCGTCGATCGGTTCGCGGCTCTGACCGCGGTCGTCGTGCTCGCGCTCCTGCCGGGGACCTTCTTCAGTTACAGTCTCGTCGGCTTCCCGGATCACAGCGCAGCTGAGGTTCTCTTCCAGAGTCTTGCTGTCTTTGCGTTCCTCGTCGCCTTCGCAGTGGCCGAACGAGAGAAACCGGTCTGGGAACTGCTCGTCGATCAGGATTGGGACGCCCTCAAGCTCCCCGCCGCGTACGCGGCCGCCGCGGGCGTCGCGCTCGGTCTCTACATGTGGACGTGGCAGCCCGGGGCCCTCATGGTAGGGTTCACGGGAATATTCCTCTGTATCAAGATCACCAGTGATGTCTTCCATGGTAAGAGCCCGGAACCGACCGCCTTCGCCGGCGCGCTTGCGATGACCATCGCCGGAGTGATGCAGATCATCCCGCTGGACACATTCCGCTTCGCGGTGAGCGAATACTCGTATCTTCAGATCGTTCTTCCGCTCGGTGTCGCGCTCGGCGCCGTTTTCCTCGCGTGGCTCGCCCGCCAGTGGGAGTCGCGCGACTTCAACAGAACAACCTACCCGCCGGCTGTCGGCGGGCTTATCCTCGCGTCTGCAGGATTCACCTGGGTCGCAATTCCTTCCCTGTGGTCTCTACTCACCGGACGAGTGCTCAGCACGATTGGCTTCTCCGCTACTGCAGGAGCCCGCACCATCGGCGAGGCGCAACCCCCCCTCCAAGACGCTTCCTTTGCTAACTTCGTCCTCTCCCAGTATGGTCTCGCGTTCTTCCTCGCGCTCGCTGCGGTCCTCTACATCGTCGCGCGCCCCCTCTACCGCTCGGACGACGCAAACCACACCCTCTACATCCCGGCCGCGCTCGCCGTGGTCGGCTCCGTCTACGCGGTCCCCCAACTGTACAGCGCTATCGGCGGCGTCGTCGGCGTGAGCTGGCAGGTGGTCGGGCTTGTCATCGCCGCCGGCTTCCTCGTCGGCGCGACGTTCCTCGTCGAGTACGACGCCGAGGAGCTCTACTTCGTCGTGTGGGCGGCGTTCATCGGGAGCGCCGCGTTCACGCAGCTCCGCTTCAACTACTACCTCGCGGTGATCGTCGCGGTCGGCACGGCGTACTTCGGCCAACTGGCCGTCAACTTCCTCCGGCTGCACACGCTCGACGACGCCCGCGACATCGAGGGGTGGCAGGCGATGGGGACGCTCGTTCTCGTCGTCGTCATCCTCGTCCCGCTGGTCGCGATGGCCACTCCCGTCTGGGCCGCGGGCGCGAACACCGGTCCCGGAAGCGTCACGCAGTGGGACGGCAGCCTCCAGTGGATGAACGACGAGACGCCCACCCCCGGAGAGCTGGAGGGCGCCGACAACCCGATGGAGCTGTACGGCACCTACGAACGCCCGGCTGACGGCGACTTCGAGTATCCCGAGGGCGCCTACGGCGTGCAGTCGTGGTGGGACTACGGCCACTGGATCACCACGCGCGCGGAGCGTATCCCGAACGCGAACCCGTTCCAGCAGAACGCGGGCGAGGCCGCCGACTACCTGCTCGCGCCCAGCGAGGAGGCGTCTCGCGAGGTACTCGCCAGCCAGAGCACTGAAGGCGAGAATACCCGTTACGTGATGGTCGACTGGCAGATGGCGTCCCCGAACTCCAAGTTCGGTGCGCCTGTTACGTACTCCTCATACAACGAGACGCGGTCTGACTTCAACCGCGTGCTCTACCAACAGACGGAGCAGGGCGGGTTCCGGCAGGTGATGCAGGTGAACACCCAGCGGTACCACGAGAGCCAGATGATCCGGCTGTACGAGCATTACGGCAGCGCGGTCGACCCCGCGCCGGTCGTCGTCGACTGGGAGGCGCAGGCCGCTCAGACCACGAGCGGCGAGCAGGTCGAGGTGAACGCGCTCCCGAGCGACCCGCGAGCGACGATCCGACAGTTCGACAACGTCTCCGCGGCCCGGGCGTACGTCGAAGAAGACGGGAGCGCGCAGCTCGGCGGCGTCGGCGACCTCCCCTCGGAGCGCGTCGAGGCCTTAGAGCACCACCGTCTCGTTCACGCCTCGCAGGCGCGGGGGCGGTCGCCCTCGCTGCGGCAGGTGCAGATCCTCCAGGAGCTCGGCGTCGACGTCGAGAGGGTCCTCGGGGAGTCCGGCTTCGCGGCCTTCCAGGACGACTTCGTGAAGACGTTCGAGCGCGTCCCCGGGGCGACGATCGAAGGCTCGGGTGCCGCGCCCGGCCAGGAGGTCGAAGCGACCGTCGAACTCGAAAAGCCCACGGGGCAGACGTTCGAGTACACCCAGTACGCCGAGGCAGACGCGGACGGGAACTTCGAGCTCACGGTGCCGTACTCGACGACGGGCTACGACGAGTTCGGCCCCGAGAACGGCTACACGAACACGAGCGTTCGCGCGACCGGCCCCTACAACATCACCACTGAGGCGACCACCGGCGACGATCTGTACACGACCCAACACGTCGGACAGGTCGCGGTGACCGAGGGTCAGGTCGTCGGCGCGGACGACGCGGCGGCGGCGGTCGAACTCGAAGAGGAGATCATCGACTGCCCGAGCGGCGACCCCGAGTGTCCGATCGACCAGAACGGCGACAGTGACGGAAGCGACGATAGCGGCGCCGGCAACGAGACCGCCTCGCTGACGGCCGCCGACCCGGTCGTCGAGGAATCGATCGCTCTCGCCGACGCGAGCGCGTAACTCGCCATGGCCGGCCTCCGGGACTGGGCGACGCTGTATCTGAAGGGCGTCGCGATGGGGAGCGCGGACGCGGTCCCCGGCGTCTCCGGCGGCACCATCGCGCTCATCGTCGGCATCTACGAGCGGCTGATCGCGGCGGTCACCGCGATCGATCCCGCGCGGATCCGACGGTTGCTCGCGGGGGTGCGCCCGGCCAACGTCCCGGACGCGCGCGCCGCGTTTCACGAGATCGACGGTGCCTTCCTGTTCGTGCTCGGTGCCGGGATCGGAACGGCCGTTATCGTCGTCTTGAGCGGAGTCAACTACCTCTTGTCGGCCCGTCCGGTCGCGACCTACGGATTCTTCTTCGGGCTGATCGCGGCGAGCGCGGGCGTGTTGCTCGGTGGGGTCGAGCTCGATACGCCGCGTCGGAAGGCGGCGGCGGTCGCCGGCTTCCTCCTCGCGTTTCTCGCGTCGGGGTTCGCTTCGACCGGCCTCGGCAGTTCGCTGCCGGTCGTCTTCGTCGCCGGCGCGGTCGCGGTTAGCGCGATGGTGCTGCCGGGGATCTCCGGGTCGCTGCTGCTCGTCGTGCTCGGCCAGTACGAGTACATGTCGGGGACCGTGGGCCGGGCGGTCGACGGGCTCGTCGCGGTCGCGAACGGGAACGGGAGCGACGCGCTCGTCGCAACGCTCCCGCCGGTGGCGACGTTCCTCGTCGGGGGCGTCGTCGGCCTGTTCACGATCGCCCACACGGTTCGATACGCGCTCGCCCGCGCCCGGGCCGCGACGCTGGCGTTTCTCGTGAGTCTCGTCGTGGGCGCGCTCCGGGCGCCTATCGCCGAGGTCTCCATCCGGTTGGCGGAGAGCGGCGAGTCGTGGCGGGCCGCCGCGCCGCGGTTCGCGCTGGCGGCGGTCGCCGGCGCGGCGTTCGTGCTCGTGTTGGACCGCTACTCCGCGGCGATCGAGTACTGATCGCGATCGACGGTCGTCGGGGACCGCTTCGAGGCGACTCAGTCATCGCGTACAGCAGGTTAAAGTCGGCGCTCGTCGAATCCGAGACCGATGCGAACGCGCCGGACACTACTGGCGTCGGGCGTCGCCGGACTCGTCGGACTCGCCGGGTGCGCCGGCGAACCAGCGAACCCGGACGACGGGGATCGAGGATCGACCGGCGAGGCCGAATCGGGAGATGGTGGCTCGGGCGCGAGCGACGATGACTCGGACGGGGCCGACGAGCGCGACGCGACCCGGATCGGGTTCGTCGGCGACCTGATGCTCGGCCGGAGCGTCAACGAGCGGTGGGCAGACGCGGACGGGGGGGCCGAGAAGGTCTGGGGGTCGACGCTCTCGCGGCTCGAAGAACTCGACGGGCTGGTCGGCAACTTGGAGTGCTGCGTCTCCGACCGCGGGACGCGCTGGCCGGACAAGGGGTACTACTTCCGATCGGATCCCGACTTCGCCGTGCCGGCCCTCGAAGCGGCGGGCGCCTCGTTCGTCTCGCTCGCGAACAACCACGTCCTCGACTACAGCGAGCCGGCGCTCCGGGACACCGACTCGCACCTCACCGACGCGGGGATCGCGCATGCCGGCGCCGGCACCGACCGCGACGCAGCTCTCGAACCCGCCGCCTTCGAAGCGGGCGATCTCACCGTCGCGGCGTTCGGGCTCACCGACCAGGCCAAGGAGTTCGCCGCCTCCGAATCAGGCCCGGGCACCGCGTTTGCGACGCTCGATCCGTCCGTTTCTGCGACGCGCTCGCTGGTCGAAGAGATCCTCGACCGCGCCGAGGCCCACGACCCCGACCTCGTCGTCGCGTCGCTCCACTGGGGGCCGAACTGGGAGACCGAACCCGGGGCGGTCCACGAGCGGTTCGGCCGATGGCTCGTCGAGCAGGGCGTCGACGTCGTCCACGGCCACAGCGCGCACGTGCTCCAGGGTGTTGAGGTGTACCAGGGGCGCCCGATCATCTACGACGCGGCGGACTTCGTCGACGACTACATCAGCTATCAGGACCGCGAGGGCGTCCGCAACAAGCGGAGCGCGCTCTTCGAGCTCGTCGTGCGCGACGGCGCCCTCGACGAGCTGGTCGTCGAGCCGATCGAAATCGTCGACGAGACCGCGACGCTGGCGGACGACGAGGTTGCCGAGTGGGTGCGTAATACGCTCGCGGAGCGTTCCGCGGCGTTCGACACCGCGATCGAGCGCGACGACGATCGGTTGGCGTTCCCGCTGGGCGCGGAATGAGGCTCAGCATGACTAGGGATCGACGACTGATCGTTTCTCCACACACCCACATGCGGCGCAACATGTATGGTATACGAACGTGTACTGCCGGGTATGGCAACTGAAGAGGCTCCCGAGGAAACCACGGTCAGCGATCGAGGGATGGTCACGATCCCGGCTGAGCTTCGACGACGGCTTGACATCGAGCCGGGCGACAAACTCCGGTGGACTACCGACGACGAAGGGAACCTCTCTGTGGAGGTCGTCAAGCAGCGCTACGGCGCGTTCGACGACTTCGAGCCAGTCTCGATGGGAGGCGGTGGCTCTGAAACCCACGACCTCGCAGGCCACGAGGACGATCCCACCTTCTCGGAGAGCAACTGATGACTGTCGCAGTGATCGACACAGGCGTTCTAGTTGGGATGGCCGATGCTGACGACGAACACCACGATGTCGCGATGGAGATCGTCCATGGAATGGACCACGGTGACCTCCCGACAGCCCGAGTGACGAACTACGTCGTCCTCGAAACACTCAACTGGATACATAATCGGAAGCGACACGAGAAGGCCGTAGAGACGTTTGAGCGGCTGAACCAGTCAGCCGGTTTTGAAGTGCTCCACGCGGCCCAGAAGGACTTCACCAACGCTGTGAATCTCTTCCAGATCTATGAGGGCCTGTCCTTCGGGGACGCGACCATTGCTGCATACATGGATCGGGAAGGGATCGAATACCTCTATTCGTTTGATGACGACTTCGACACGATCCAAGGTATCACTCGGCTGGAGACGCCCGACAACCCGTTCACCTGATCGCCCACAGAATTCGACCCCGCTCCCTGCTGGCGTCCAAACCCTATTGGGTCGCATCCCCCAACGACGCCCGTGACGAACACCAACCGCGAGTGGCTGCTCGCCGAGCGCCCCGACGGCGAGCCCGATCAGGACTGCTTCGAGTTGCGCGAGACGGACGTTCCCGTCCCCGCTCCCGGCGAACTCCTCGTCCGCACCCGGTTCCTCTCGGTCGACCCGTACATGCGCGGGCGGATGCGCGACGCCGAGTCGTATGCCGAGCCGTGGGACGTGGGCGACGCGCTCAAAGGCGGGATCGTCGGCGAAGTGGTCGAGAGCGAAAGCGACGCGTACGCCGAAGGCGACCTCGTGACCGGCGAGGGGCTGTGGGCCGACTACGCGACGCTCCACGCCGACGACGTGGCCCCGGTCGATCCGACCGTCGCCGACCCCGAAGCCTACCTCGGCGTGCTCGGGATGCCCGGCCGGACCGCCTACTTCGGACTGTTGGAGGTCGGCGAGCCCAAGCCCGGCGACACCGTGGTCGTCTCCGGCGCCGCGGGCGCTGTCGGGTCGGTCGTCGGCCAGATCGCGAAGCGCGCCGGCTGTCGCGTGGTCGGGTTCGCCGGGAGCGACGAGAAGACGGCGTGGCTCACGGAGGACCTCGGCTTCGACGCCGCGATCAACTACAAGGCGACCGACGACTACCGCGCCGCGCTCGACGAGGCCGCGCCCGACGGCGTCGACGTGTACTTCGACAACGTCGGCGGCCCCATCACGGACGCCGTCTTCACCAAGCTGGACCTCGACGCGCGGGTCGCGGTCTGCGGGCAGATCGCTCACTACAACGACGAGGAGGTCCCCACCGGGCCGCGAAAGCTCCCGGGGATCATCGCGGTGCGAGCGCGCGTTGAGGGGCTGCTCGTCGGCGACTTCGCGACCCGGTTCGGCGAGGCGAGCGAGCGGCTCGGCCAGTGGGTCGCGAGCGGCGAGCTCGAACACCGAGAGACGGTCGTCAAGGGGGTAGAGAACGCGCCCGACGCCTTCCTCGGGCTCTTCGCGGGCGACAACATCGGCAAGCAGGTGGTGCGGGTGTCGGCCGCGGACGAGGAGTAGGGAGGCGGCGCTCGCGCTGGTCAGCATCGACCGACAGCGGCGCTCCCGACACGGCAAGCGGGAGTGAGCCACCGGCTACCGTTAAGTACTCGCATCGCTTTCTCTTCGGACAGATGTCCCACGACGCGCGAGCCAGACTGAGCGATCTCCGGCGGGCGTTCCACCGCCATCCGGAGCCCGGGTGGCGCGAGTTTCAGACGACCGCTCGCGTCGTCGCGGAGCTCGAACGCATCGGCGTCGACGAGATCGCGGTCGGCCGCGACGCGCTCGCCACCGACGCGCGGATGGCCGTGCCCGACGACGAGGAGATCCGGCCGTGGCTCGACCGCGCCCGCGAGGTGGGGGTCAGCGACGACCTGCTCGAACGCACCGCGGGCGGCCACACGGGCGTCGTCGCGACGCTGACGCAGGGCGAGGGGCCGTGTATCGGCCTGCGCGTCGATCTCGACGCGATCTCGATCCACGAGTCGGACGCTCCCGACCACCGGCCGGCGGCGGAGGGGTTCCGGTCCGAACACGACGGGTACATGCACGCCTGCGGGCACGACGCGCACCTCGCGATCGCGCTCGGCACGCTGGCGGCGGTCAAGGAGAGCGACTTCCGGGGGACGCTCAAGGTGCTCTTCCAGCCGGCAGAGGAGATATCGGGGGGCGGCAAGGCGATGGCCGAGAGCGGCCACCTCGACGGCGTCGACTACCTGTTCGCGCTCCACGTCGGGCTCGACCACCCCACGGGCGAGATCGTCGCCGGCGTCGAGAGCCCGCTGGCGATGGCCCACTTGACGGCCACCTTCGAGGGCGCGAGCGCACACGCCGGCAAGGCGCCGAACGAGGGGGCAAACGCCATGCAGGCCGCCGCGAGCGCGATCCAGAACGCGTACGGTATCGCGCGCCACCGCGACGGCGCGACCCGGGTGAACGTCGGCCGGATCGAGGGCGGCTCCGCGAGCAACGTCATCGCCGAGGAGGTGACGATCGACGCCGAGGTGCGCGGCGAGACGACCGCGCTGATGACGTACGCGCGCACCGAGCTCGAACGGATCCTGTACGCCGCCGCCGAGCTCCACGACTGCGACGTGACGCCGCGCGTGATCAGCGAATCGCCGTGCGTCGACAGCCACCCGGCGCTGCGAGAGCTCATCGGGAACGTGGCGTGGGAGGTCGACGGCGTCGATCGGGTGATCCCGTCCGAGGAGTTCGGCGTCAGCGAGGACGGTACGTATCTGATGCAGCGGGTCCAGGACGCCGGCGGACTGGCCTCGTACGTGCTCATCGGCACCGACCACCCGACGAGCCACCACACGCCCACCTTCGACGTCGACGAAGCGAGCCTCGCGATCGGCGTCGACCTGCTGTCGGACGCGTTCGTCGAGCTGTCGCGGCGGCGGCCGTAGGAGGGCGCGAGCCGGTGAATTGCACCACAACCGGCGGCGGTGGTCCGCCTGATCAATACTGTTAATCCGGTGGCACCCGCTATATTACCCATGAGCCAGAACGACGTGCCGGAGTCGCTGGAGGCGGCGGCCGACTCGGACCGGCCTCGCGGGATCCTCACGCCCTCCGACCGTGACTTTCTGCTCGGACGCAAGACGGATTACACGGACCACTCCCGGAAACAGAAGCGCAACCGGATCCGGCGCCGCGTCCGGAACGCGATCCTGGACTTCAGCATCCTCTTCGAGTGCCTGGAGGAGCGCGACCGGGAGACGGTGTTCGATCCGGACGACGAGGACCGGGAGGCGTACACGCAGGGGATCACCGACATGCTCGCGTTCCTCCACCTCGGCACGATGGGGTACCACACGCCGTTCAAGGACATGCTCTCGGAGGGCGTCGGCAAGGCGGAACAGCAGCTCGCGGGGTCGAACTACCGCATGGTCAACGTGGAGTTCAACGTCGAGCCGGTCGGCCAGATCGACGTCGACGAGGTGGTCGCCAAGCTCGAAGACGACGAGTTCGCCGAGCTCACCGACGAGGAGCTCCGCGCGTTCGTCCGCCTGCTGACTATGTCGGAGTCGTTCTCGCCGGAGGAGGCGGGCGAGGAGATCAAAGACCGCGTCGACGAGTTCGCCGAGAAGCTGACGGAGAGCGCGACCTCTCACGAGCGCACGCTCGAAGAGCTGACGAACTGACCGGCGGAGACGCGCCGTGCGGTAACAGATACTGGTCACGATCGACCTCCCGGCAACCGGCCGCTTGGGACGGTGCCGGCGCGGTGTCGAGCCGGTGCCGCTCGATCTTCGGCGGCTTTTGATACGGAATGTGTGGCTGTTTCGGTTGATTCCCGCTGATCGTCCAGTGTATCGCGTTGATCGCTGACGATCCCGCCCCGTTAGCTGTTTGGTACGAATATCGTTGAACATATATACAGAATACATAAATCGGATAGATAGTCGCACCTTGAGAAACACTTATTGTGTACACTTCCGATCGACCGACCATGCCAGCACGTGGCATGGTACTCGACCGGCGGAGGCACCGTGGACCCAGTAGTCGTCGCCGTCGCGGGGGTGTCACCTGATGAGTGGCTCTGAACCGGGAGTGATAGAGGAGTTCCGCGACGAGATCGACCCGATCGTCTTCGCGTTCGGCGCCCTGCTGACGCTGGGCGTTATCGCCGCGTTCTTCATCAGCCCGTCCACCGTCGAGAACGGCATCGAGTCGCTGAACAATCAGCTGCTCGGCGCGTTCAACTGGGCGCTGATGCTGATCGTCTTCCTGATCGTGTTGTTCCTCCTCTTCCTGATCGTGGGGCCGTGGGGAGGGATCAAGCTCGGCGACGAGCCGCCGGAGTACAGCTTCCTCTCGTTTTTCGCGATGCTGTACTCCGCGGGGTTCGCGGCCGGGGTCGTGTTCTGGGGACCGACCGAGGCGCTGTTCTACTACAACAACCCCTCGCCGCTGTTCAGTAACGTCGAGGGGAGCACGGCCGAGGCGATGACCGTCGCGGTCCAACAGACGCTGTTCCACTGGGCGCTGCCGCAGCTCGCGGTGTTCACCATCATGGGTATCGCGATCGGCTACTTCGCGTACAACTACGAGAACGTCCCGCTGCGCGTCTCCTCGGCGCTCATGCCGATCCTCGGCGCCGACAATCTCGACGGCCCGGCCGCGAAGGTCGTCGACATTCTGGCCGTCTTCGCGACCATCGGCGGCGTCGCCACGTCGCTCGGGTTCATCGGGAGCCAGTTCGTCACCGGGCTCGACTACCAGTGGGGGATCAACATGGGCGATCTCGGGATCCTGCTCGTCGTCACCATGATGACCCTCCTCTTTACCACCTCGATGGTGCTCGGGGTCGACAAGGGGATCCGCCGGCTCTCGAACTTCAACATGATCCTCTTCGTCGTGCTCATGTTCGCGACGTTCATCGTGGGCCCGACGCTGTTCCTCGTGCTGCTCGGCACGCAGGCGTTCGGCGGCATGATAAGCGAGTTCGTCTCGATGAGCCTCTTCACCGGCGCCGGGCCGATGGGTGGCGGCGACGCGAGCGCGACCGGCTGGATCAACGCGTGGACGGTGTTCTACTGGGCGTGGGCGCTCTCGTGGTCGCCGTTCGCGGGGCTGTTCATCGCGCGGATCTCCAAGGGACGGACCGTCCGCGAGGTCGCGTTCACGGGGATCGTCGCGACCTCCGGCGCCACCATCCCGTGGTTCACGTTCGTCGGCGGCACCGCGGTGTGGGCACAGCACAACGGGATCGCCGACTTCGGCGCGGTGATCGCCGGCGACGCGGGGCCGGAGGTGTCCGGGTTCATCCTCTTCGAGGCGCTGAACTTCACGCTGAACCTCGGTGGAGCGTCGATGACGATCCCGATCGGGTCCGTGCTGATCTACGCGTTCATGATCCTCGTGACGACGTTCTTCATCACGTCGGCGGACTCCTCGACGCTGGCCGTCTCGATGATGACCACCGGCGGGAAGGCCAAGCCGTCGAACATCAACCGCATCTTCTGGGGCGTCGTCCTCGGGATGACCGCGGCGATCCTGATGATCCTCGGCGGCAGCGGCAGCGCGAACACGCTCCAGCAGGCGGCGATCATCACCGGCACGCCGTTCGCGTTGGTCTGTTTCCTCGCGATGTTAGCGCTGATCAAAGACTTCGGCAAGCACTACGACCAAGTGCTCTTGCAGGACGACACGGTGCTGTACGGAGCGGGGAAAGACGTCGACGCCCGGTCGGAGTCGGTCGAGTCCGCCGGGTCGGACGACGACTGACGCTCACCCGACCCGCTTTTGGGGCTTCCATACCAAGTTTTAATGTATAACGTATACATAATCTGTGTATGGATAGGGATACGGCGGAACCAAGCGCGGACGCGCTCCCCGGCCCGAACGCGCAGCGCTGGGTCGACTTCCACCAGTCGCACTCCGCGCCCAGCGAATACTCGCACGAGTTCGTCTGGGACGTGACCCGCGAGGCCGACGGGCCCTTCGTCACCGACGTCGACGGCAACGTTCTGTTGGATTTCACCTGTCACATCGGCGCGGCTCCGCTCGGCTACAACAACGAGAAGGTGCTCTCGAAGCTCCGGGAGTTCGACCTCGTCGAGCCGATGAAGATCGCCGGTCAGGACATGTACTTCGGGTCGGGCCCCACCCCCGAGGAGGCCGACTTCCCCGGGTCGAGTCACCTCATGGACCGGCTGACCGACGTGTCCGGTCACTACGGGATGGACACCGTCTTCCTCTCGAACTCCGGCGCCGAGGCGATGGAGAACGCGATGAAGATCACCCACGACTACCGCGCCCCCGCGAAGTACGGCGTGGCGTTCGACGGGAGCTTCCACGGGCGCACGCTCGGCACGCTCTCGCTGACGAAGTCGAAGGACGTGTACACGCGCCAGTACCCCGAGATCAGCGGCGTCGAGACGGTACCCTTCTGTGCGGATCGAGGCTGTGACGCGGCAAGCTGCGACTGCGGCTTCTTCGCGGGCGGCGGCTCGCAGCTGCGGAACATGCTCGCGCCCGAGGGCGGCCACGTCGACCCCGCGGAGATCGCCTTCCTGACGCTCGAACCGATCCAGGGCGTCGGCGGCTACCGCTTCCCCAGCGAGGCGTTCATGGACGAGGTGGCGGCCGTCACCGACGAGTACGACATCCCGCTCGTCGTCGACGAGATCCAGTCGGGCGTCGGACGCACCGGCGAGATGTGGGCGGCGGACCACTACGCCATCGAGCCGGACGTGATCGCGAGCGCGAAGGCGCTGCGCGTCGGCGCGACGATCTCCCGGTCGGAGGTGTTCCCCACCGAGAAGAACCGCCTCGGCTCGACGTTCGGCGGCGGCGACGTCCTCGGCTCGATGATGGGGACGTTCACGCTGGAGGCGATCGATGAGCACGACCTGCTGGCCAACGCGACCCGGCGCGGTCGGCAGGCGTGCGAGATCCTCCGCGACGACGCGCCCGACACCGTCGTCGATGTCCGCGGCAAGGGGCTAATGCTCGCGGTGGAGTTCGACACGCCCGAGCGGCGCTCCGCCGTCGTCGAGGCCGCGCTCGACCGCGGCCTCCTCACGCTCGGCTGCGGCAAGAAGACGATCCGGCTACTCCCCCCGCTGGACTCGACCGAACGCGAGATCGCGCTCGGGACCGGGATCTTCCTCGACGCGATCGACGCCGTCAGCGCGAGCGCGGCGGCGAACTGAGCAGCCGCGCCCGGCGGCGCGTGAGCCGGCCGGGTTCGGGCGCAGGACGGCGGGAGGCTGAAGTGGGCCGTGGCCCTATCGGGGACCGTACAACCGAACCGATCATGAATCGAACAGCCCTCCTCGGCGGCGCGTTGCTCGTCGTCGGAGTCGGTATCGCCCTCGCGGAACTGGTCTCCTTCCCCGGAATGCTGTTCGGCGGCTGTACCGACGTCGGCGTCTCGGAGGGACGGGGGACCGGCGTCGGCGTTCTCGGCGTACAGGGGGCAGACCTCCTGTACACGCCCGACGGAGTGAACGAGTGTAGTATCCCGCTTCCTGCGGTCCTCGCTCCGCTCGGACTGGTCGCTGTCGGGGGCGGATTGGTTCTGTCCGCCCGGTGATCGCCGTCGAGCAACTCACACGTGACACCGGACCGGGATTAGTATCCTCCCACCACGACACCAAAAAATGAAGTGAGGGGATCCGAGAGCCGCAGTGCGAACTTCGTTGCCGACCCGCTCAGTTCTCCTCAGCGACCGACCGCTCGACGACCGACACGCCGTCGAGCGCCGACACCGCCGCCAGCACCGCATCCAGGTGGTCGGCGTCGCGTCCTTCGATCCCGACCGTCACGGGGGTGCGGTTGGGGTGGTCGGTCCCCGTTCGACGCGCGCGTTCGAGGGCGTCGAGCTCGGCGCCCGCGTCGGTCACCGCCTCGACCACTTCGCTAACCTGCGTCGGCCACGCCGCGAGCGCGAGCCGCGCCTCGGCGTAGCGTCCGAGTTCGAACAGGCCGATCCGGGTGAGCTCGGCGTGGCCGGTGAGGTTCACGTTGCCGCCCGAGACGACGACGGCGGGGTTGGCGTCCGCGAGGTCCAGCCGGTCCGAGAGCGCGGCGGCGAGCGGCGCGGCGCCGGCGCCCTCGGCGACCGTCTTCTGCCGCTCGGCCAGCAGCGTCACGGCGGCGGCGATCTCGCGGTCGGAGACGGTCACCACGTCGTCGACGACCTCGCTCGCGACTTCGAAGGTGGTCCCCAGCATCCGGGTGTCGGCGACCCCCTCGGCGACGGTGTCCACGTCGTCGAGCTGGCGGATCTCGCCGGCCTCCAGCGACGGCTTCGCGTGTGCCGCCCCCTCCGGCTGGACGCCGATAACTCGAACGTCGCGGTCCGCGGCCGCCACCGCGGTTCCGATCCCCGAGATGAGCCCGCCGCCGCCGATGGCAACGAGGACGGCGTCCATCGCGGGGTACTGCTCTATCAGTTCGAGGCCGATCGTCCCCTGGCCCGCGACGACGGCGGCGTCGTCGAACGGGTGGACGAACGTCTCACCGGTCTCGTCGGCGCGCGCCACGGCGTGCTCGTAGGAGCGCTCGTAGATGTCGCCCTCCACGAGCACGGTCGCGCCGTACTCCCTTGTCGCCGCGACCTTCGCCGTCGGCGTCACCTCGGGGACGACGATCGTCGTGTCGATCCCGAGCAGGTCGCCCGCGAGGGCCACCCCTTGCGCGTGGTTGCCCGCGCTGGCGGCGATCACGCCGGCCTCGCGCTCGTCCGGGGAGAGCCGCGCCATCGCGTTGTAAGCCCCGCGGATCTTGAACGATCCGGTCCGCTGGAAGGACTCGAGCTTGAGCCCCAGCGACGCGGCCCCGCTCATCTCGGCGAACGTGCGCGAGGTGTCGAGCGGCGTTCGGTGCGCAACGTCCGCGAGCCGGCGGCGGGCGTCCTCGATCGCGGCGCGCGTGACGGACGGCGGGGAGTTCTCCCCGCCGTCGCCCCGCTCGTCGGCGTCGCGGTCGTCGGGCTCGTCCTCTGTCATTCGAGGCCGGGGTGGGCGTCCTCGGGGGCGTCCGCCTGCGGCACGGGATGGCGCCGTTCGAGGTCGCGGATCGCGCCGACCAAGACGTCCACGCCGTGCCGGAGGCTTCGCTCGTCGACGTCGAAGGTGGGCGTGTGGTGGCTCGTCGGATGGTCGGTGCCGACGATGAGGTACGTCGCGAGTCCGCCGTCCTCTTGGACGCGCTCCATCAGGAACGTCGCGTCCTCGCTCGCGCCGAAGTCCGCCGCCGGGAGCACAGTCTCGATCCCGTCGACGCCCTCGGCGACGCCGGCCACCAGCGCCTGTAGCTCCGGATCGCTGTCCGCGCGCGGACACTCGCTCACCACGTCGACGGTCGCGCGACAGCCGTGCATCGTCGCGGCGCCGCGCACGGTGCGCTCGAACCGGCGTTTCATGAACTCCATCAGCTCGGTCGTCTCGCCGCGCACCTCGGCCTCCATGTGCGCGCGCTCGGCGATGACGTTGCTCGCGGTGCCGGCCTCGGCCTTCCCGACGTTGACCCGCGTCATCCCGTCGGCGTGACGGGCGATCCCGTAGGCGTTCACGATCGCCGCCCCCATCGCCTGCATCGCGTTGTCGCCCTCGTTGGGGGCTTTGCCGGCGTGCGCCGACGTGCCCTCGATCGTTGCGTCGAGGTGCGCCATCGCCAGCGGCTTCTCGATCCCGGCGACCACCTCGCCGGTCGGGTGGTCCAAGCCGACGTGAGCCGCGAGCAGGTAGTCGAGGTCATCCGCGAACCGGCTCTCGGCCATCGGCCGGCCGCCGCCCCCCGTCTCCTCGGCCGGCTGGAAGAAGACGACCAGCCGCCCGGCGAAGTCGCTCTCGGCGATGGCTTCGAGGACGGCGAGCCCCCACGTCATGTGGGCGTCGTGGCCGCAGGCGTGCATCGTGCCGTCGATCTCCGAGCGGAACCCCTCGTCGACGGGGTCGTGGTCGGGCTCGGTCGACTCCCCGATGAACAGCCCGTCGACGTCGACGCGGAGCCCGATCGCGGGCCCGTCGCCGCGGTTGAGCACGGCGACGGCGCCGGTGTTGCCGCCGGCCATGCGATCGAGCAGCTCCGCGTCCGCGCCGCGGTCGCGGGCGCGCTCCAGCCACGGATCGAGGTCGGCATCGGGAACGGCCATGCGGTCGGCCGGGTCGTACGCGTCCGGCCCGATCGCGAGCTCGTCGACGCCGATCGCCCGGATCTCTTCGACGACCCTCGCCGTCGTGAGGAACTCGCGCCACGCGGGCTCCGGATGGCGGTGGAGTCGGCGGCGAACGCTGGCGAGCCGGTCCCGGATCGGTTCGTTCATGAGTGTCACCCTCTCGCTCGATCGCCTTAACTGTACACAATTGTCGTGTACAAGAGATACACAAAAGGCTAAGAACCACCCTCGTGATGATCCGCCAACGCGTCGTTTCGACGCGTCAACTACCCATGAGTGCACACCAGACCGCTGATCCCGATATCGTCGTGCTACGGGAGGGAACGGAGGGCCTGTCGATGGCGTCGTACGCGGACGCGCTCCGCGAGCGACTCCCGGACCGGACGGTCGCGCTCGCCCGGACGCCCGCCGAGGAGCGCGACCTCGTGCCGACGGCCCGCGCCGTGACCGGCATCACGATCGACGCCGACCTCCTCGACCGCGCCGACCGGCTGGAGCTGTTCGCGTGCACCTTCGCCGGCACCGACCACGTCCCGACCGACGCGCTGCGCGAGCACGGCGTGAGCGTGACGAACGCCGGGGGGATCCACGCGCCGGGCATCGCCGAGCAGGCGATCGCCAACATGCTCGTGTTCGCGCGCAATCTCCACGAGGGGTTCCGCCGGAAGTCGAACGGCGAGTGGCGCCACTTCCAGTCGCGCGAGTTCACCGACAGCACGGTCACCGTCGTGGGGCTCGGATCGATCGGCCAGGCGGTCGTCCAGCGGCTCGCGGGGTTCGAGGTGGGGACGATCGGGATCCGCTACACGCCCGAGAAGGGCGGCCCCACCGACGAGGTGCTCGGCTTCGACGACGACGACGTCCACGCGGCGCTCGCGCGGAGCGACTACGTCGTGCTCGCGTGCCCGCTCAACGACCTGACCCGAGGCCTGATCGGGGAGGCGGAGCTGGCGACGCTCCCGCCCGAGGCGGTCGTCGTCAACGCGGCCCGCGGCGGGCTCGTCGACACCGACGCCCTGGTGTCGGCGCTGCAGACTGAGGGGATCCGCGGCGCCGCGCTCGACGTCACGGACCCCGAGCCGCTCCCGCCGGACCACGTGCTCTGGGACTTAGAGAACTGCCTCATCACCCCGCACACCGGCGGCCACACGCCCAAACACTGGGACCGGCTGGCCGACATCGTCGCGAGCAACGTCGCGGCGCTCGACGGGGACGGCGAGTTGGAGAACGCGGTCGTCACCCCGGACGCGGACGGCTGATCGGAGGGGCGCGGTCGCCCGGGGAGGGCCCGCTCAGGCCGTGAACAGCTCGCGGGGGAACTCGGCCAGCGTCTCCGCGCCGGTCGAGGTGACTCGGAACGTCTCGCTGATCTCCATCCCGATCTCGTCGGTCCAGATGCCCGGGATCATGTGGAACGTCATGTTCTCCTGGAGGACGGTCTCGTCACCGGGGCGGATGCTCGCGGTGTGTTCGCCCCAGTCCGGCGGGTAGCCGAGTCCCATCGAGTAGCCGATTCGGTCCTCCTTTTCGAGCCCGTACCGCTCGATAGTGGTCCGCCACGCCTTCTCGACGGTCTCGCATTTGACGCCGGGCTCCGCGGCGTCGAGCGCCGCCTCCAGTCCCTCGACGACGATGTCCGCGGTCTCCCGCAGCTCGGCCGGCGGGTCGCCGACGAACGTCGTCCGCGCCAGCGGCGAGTGGTAGCGGTGCCGACAGCCGGAGAGCTCGATGATCACCGGGTCGCCGTCCTCGTACTCCCGGTCCGTCCACGTGAGGTGCGGGGTTCCGGTGTGGTCGCCCGACGGCATCAGCGGGACGATCGCCGGGTAGTCGCCGCCGAACTCGTCGGTCCCGTCGATCAGCTGCTGGTAGACGGCGGACGCGACCTCGTACTCCGGGATCCCCTCCCCGACGGCGTCGAGGCCGGCCCGCATCGCGTTCTCGGAGATCCGCGCGGCCTGCTCCATATACTCCAGCTCCCGGTCGGATTTCTTGATCCGGATCCAGCCGACGAGCAGCGTCGCGTCCGCGAACTCGGCGTCCGGGAGGTTCCCCTGCAGTCGGGTGTACGACTTCGCGGTGAAGTAGGCGGCGTCCATCTCCAAGCCGACGCGCCCGTCCGCGACCCCCAGCTCTTGGAGGACGCCGGCGACGTAGTCCATCGGATGGAGGTCGCGCGGCGACTGCACGTGGTCGTCGCTGTACGCGCGGATGCTCTCCTCGGAGAGGTGCGTCGTCGCCCGCGCGCCGTCGCCGTCCATGTCGCGGCCGATCCAGATCGGCTCGTCGCGGTCGGGCGTGACCACGACCGCCTGGTGGACGTAGAACGACCAGCCGTCGTAGCCGGTCAGGTAGTTCATGTTCGCCGGGTCGCTGACCACGATCGCGTCGAGGTTCCGCTCGCGCAACCGCTCTTTCGTCCGCGCCACCCGTCGCTCGTACTCGGTCTCGTCGAAGATATGTTCCCGTGGCATGGTAACAGGGCGTCTACAGAAGCGATCAGCCAGCAACAGCATAAAATTACCGTGTATATTAAAAACAGATACTGTGTACGATTTACGGCGCTGATCCGGAGAATCAGCGCGGTAGCGCTCCGTTACACAGCGGGGAGATACCTCGTAGGAGGCGTCGACAGGGCCCGAAAGCCTCAATCAGTTCCTCTTGGATCGGGGTTTTTGTATCGGGTCCGCGGATACGTACGCATGCTACACAGTGCCGGGCCGCTGCTGTCGATCGACGTCGGCGAGCGGACGACGACGGAAACCGACATCAGCGAGGTGCAGGAGCGATACATCGGCGGGCGAGGCGTAGGGACGCGGCTGGCGCACGAGCGGGTCCCGTTCGACGCGGACCCGCTCGGTCCAGAGAACCGCGCCGTGTTCACCACCGGGCCGATGCAGGCGTCCCAGATGAGCTTCACGGGGCGGACGAACTGCACCGCGCTCTCGCCGCTGACGGACGGCCTGCTCTCGTCGAACGCGGGCGGGTTCATGTCCCGTCACCTCGCGGCGACGGGGTACGGGGCGGTCGAGTTGGCCGGCGCGAGCGACGAACTGGTCGCCGTCCACGTGCGCGACGACGGCGTCGAGTTCGAAGCCGTACCGGAGCTCGCGGGGGCGACCGTCTCGGAGACGACCGGCTACCTCGACGACGAACGCGACATCTCCAGCGACCGGACGGCGGTGATCGGGCCGGCGGGCGAGAACGAGGTCCGGTTCGCGTCGATCATGACGACCGAGGAGCGCGCGTTCGGCCGCGGCGGGCTGGGGGCGGTCCTCGGCTCGAAGAACGTCAAGGCCCTAACCTTCGGCGGCGACTCGGCGCCCGAGATCGAGATCTCGGCGACCGCCAACGAGATCCACCGGGACGCCGCCACGGACGACCACATCATGAAAGAGCAGGGGACGGTGGCGGTGATGGACCTCGCCAACGAGATGGACGGGCTGCCGTCGTACTACTTCTCCGAGCGATCCTTCGAGGGCGTCGAGGGGATCAACGGCGCCGCCGTCGCGGAGAAGAAGTACAAGAAGGGGACCTGCTCTAGCTGCGCGTTCGCCTGCAAGCTCCCGACCCGCGACGAGGAGCGGGGCGTCGAGACCGAGGGCCCCGAGTTCGAGGTGGCGATGGCGTTCGGCTCGAACTCCGGGATCGACGACATCGTCGACGTGATGGAGTCGAACCGGCGCTGCGACGAGTACGGACTCGACGCCATCTCCACGGGAAACACGATCGCCGCGTACCTGGAGGCCGAAGACGAGTTCGGCAACCGCGAACTCATCTGGGACCTCGTCGACAAGATCGCCGAGCGCGACGGCGTGGGCGACCGGCTCGCGGAGGGGATCGGCCGGATCCACGACGACCTCGGTGTGGGGAACTGGTCAGTGAAGAACATGGACTTCGCGGCCCACGAGGGCCGGCTCCTCCACGGGCAGGCGCTCTCGTACGCGGTCGCGAACCGCGGCGCCGACCACATGTACGCGACCTTCTACTCGGTCGAGTATCCCCTCGTCGAGGAGGAAGAGGCGATGGAGCCCGCGGGGTTCGAGGGGAAGGCCGAGCGCCTCGTCCAGCGCGAGAACCTGATGGCGCTCAACGACAGCGGCGTCGTCTGCAAGTTCTCCCGCGACTTCATGACGCCCGAGCGCTACGAGCTCCTCTTCGACGCCGACTTCGAGGAGCTGCTCGCGGCGGGCGCGCGGACCGTGACTCTGGAGCGCCACTTCAACAACCGGCGCGGCATCGACGGCGACGACGACCGCCTCCCCTACGAGGACGAACTCCCCGGCCTCGACGACGCCATCGACTCCTACTACGAGATCCGCGGGTGGGACGACGACGGCACGGTCCCCGACTCGGCGCTGCCGGCGTGAGGCAAACGCGCCGCTCGAACTCGGTGCAGTGACGCCCGTCGAACTCGGTGCAGTGACGCCCGTCGAACTCCCGTCGTTCAGTTCACTGCCTTGGAGAGCTCGGCACCCGCCTTGAACCTGACCACGTTCTTCGCCGCGGCCTGGATCTTCTTCCCGGTCTGGGGGTTGCGTCCGGTCCGGGCGGACCGCTTCGAGATACTGAACGTGCCGAACGCCTCATCTCCTCCCTCCTCGCCCAACGACAACCGATCACCCTTCTTCAGGGCTTTCGTCGTCGTGTCGATGAACGCCTCGAGCGCCCGCTTCGCGTCCCTCTCCGATAACCCCTCGTCCGAGTCGCCTCGCGTTTCACGCGCGACGTACGCCGCGTCGATCACCACGTCGGCGTCCCGACACTTGGCGCTGGCCTCGTCGCCCCGACCGGGGTTGAGATCGAGCGCGGCCGCGAACTCCGGACACCAGTCGAACGTCACCGGCGAGTCGTCCGCAGGTCCGTTGACGGACCGCGGATTCCGCCCCGTTCGCGCGGAGCGCTTCGAGATGCTGAACGAGCCGAACCCGATCAGTGCGGCGCTGTCGCCACTCTTCAGGGCCTCCGTCGCCGCGCCGGTGAACGCGTCCAGCGCCGCCTTCGCGTCCGACTTGCTCAGTTCGGCCTCGCTCGCCATGGACTCGATGAGCTCCGCTTTGTTCATCGCCGCCGCCTGCCCCGTCGTCGTCAGCAGGGCCAGTCCGAGCGACGTCGAGAGGATAGCGCTCCTCCGCAGTACGGTTCGCCGCGAGAGTTCATTTTGAGACATGATACCTTTACTCACAGTCTTCTATCGCTCGGTGAAGATATAAACCTACTGTAAATTCTGCTTCGTATATATTTTCGGGCGTGGGTTCTGACCGAAAGCGCCCGCGGACCGCGATCGAAACGGAGATGCCGATATCGGTGGTTGAGCGGCACCGAGCGGGGTTACTCGGCGGTCGCGTCGATCGCGTCCGCGATGACCTCGGTCCCGACCTCCGCCTGCCGCTGGGTCAGGACGAGCGGCGGGAGCAGCCGGATGACGTTGCCGTACTGGCCGGCCGTCCAGACGAGGACGCCGCGCTCGTAGCAGTACTGCTGGATCGCCTCGACGCGGTCGTCGTCCGGGTCGCCGCTCGCGTCGACGAACTCGGCGCCGACGAACAGCCCCTTCCCGCGGACCTGGCCGAGCCCCGGGTCGCCCTCGCCCGCGTCGCGGAGGCGGTCGCGGATCCACGCGCCGACCTCGGTCGCGTGGTCGAGTAAGTCGTGCGACTGGATGTACTCGATCGCGCGCAGCCCGCCGACCATCGCGGGAACGTGTCCGCGGTAGGTCCCGGCGTGGTCGCCCGACCCCCACGTGTCCAGGTCCTCGTGATACAGCGTTCCCGACAGCGGCTGGCCGTTGCCGCCGAGCGCCTTCGCGGTCGTCATCACGTCCGGCGTCACGTCGTAGTGATCGGACGCCCACCACTCGCCGGTGCGCCCCATCCCGACCTGGATCTCGTCGAACACCAGGGGGAGGTCGTTCTCGTCGGCGATCTCGCGCAGCCCCGAGAGGAACCCCTCGGGCGGGACGACGACGCCACCCTCGCCCTGGATGGGCTCGACGAAGATACCGGCCGGGTCCGTGAGACCGCCGTACGGCTCCTCGACGATCGCCCTGACCTCTTCGAGCGCGCGGTCGACCGACTCCTCGGGGCTACGACCCTCCCGAAACGGGTACGGGAAGGGCGCGTGGACCACGTCGGGCAAGAGCGGCGCGTACGGCTTCTTGAACTTCTTGTTCGACGTGATGCTCATCGCCCCGGTCGTCGCTCCGTGGTAGGAGTTCCGAAACGCGAGCAGCCCGTTCCCGCCCGTGTTGTACTTCGCGAGCTTGATCGACGCCTCGATGGCGTCGCTGCCGGTGGGGCCGCCGAAGACGAACCGGCTGCTGCCGGCGAGGCTCCCGGGCGCGATCTCGTCGAGCTTGTCGATGAGGTCGAGCCGCGGCTCCGTCGGGAAGTCGACCGAGTGCGTGAGCTTGTCGATCTGTTCGTGGACGCCCTCGTTGACGTACGGGTTCGCGTGGCCGACGTTGTACACGCCGATGCCGGCGAAAAAGTCGAGAAACAGGTTCCCGTCGGCGTCTTTGAGGGTCGCACCGCGCCCCTCCTCGAACGCGAGCGGGATGTCGTTCGGGTACGCGACCGCGCTGCTGTCGATCGCCTCCTGTCTGTCGAGGAGGCGCCGCGAGTTCGGACCGGGGACTTGGTCGACGCTCGGCTCCTCCGCGAAGTGCAATTCGTGGATCGGCGGTCCAGCCATAGCCCAACCGATACGACACGCCCACATATGGTTGGTGCAACCAGCAATCAATGACGGGATATACGGAATCCGTTTCCGACCGGGCGTGAGTTCGGCCTTCAGTATCGGGGTCGATTCGAGTCAGATCGCGGGCCCGAGCGACCCGAGCGCCGCCGACTCGTCGATCGCGGCCGCCAGATCGACGGTGGCCTCACCGAGCAGTTCGAGTCGCTCGCGGAGGTCGGCGTCGACGAGCTCGCCGTCGTCGAAGTCGTCGCCGCTCGCGTACGTCGCGCCCCCCACGGCGTGAGCCCCGAAGAACGCGAACGCCGGGCGGAGCTCCTGATCGACCGCGAGGAAGTGGTGGTCCGTCGCGCCGGTCGCGACGAGTCCGACCGCCGCGTTCTCGAAGGGGGCCACGTCCCCCTGCCACTGGCCGCGCGGCACCATGTCGAGGAGGTTCTTGAGCGCGCCCGAGTACGACCCGCGATAGACCGGGGTGCCGACGACGTAGGCGTCGGCCTCGACGATCAGGTCGAGCGCGGCGGCGGTGTCGCCCTCGTAGTTGTCGATCCCGCGACCGTCAGCCGTGTCCAGGTCGTAGTCGGCGAGGTGGAGCACGTCGGTCTCGACGCCGTCTCGGTCGGCCGCCGCGTCCAGCGCGACCTCGACCGCGGTCCGCGTCCGGGAGTCGGCGGAGACGCTGCCGACGATCCCGAGAAGCGTTCTGTCGGTCATCTACCGGGCCACCTTCGCGCCGCCGATCTCCTCGATCTCGTCGACCGCGTCGACCGCCTCGGGGTCGAGCGGGTCCGCCTCGTCGATCGCCGGGATGATCGTCTCGCCGAAGCGTTCGAGCTCCTTCTCGAAGTCGAGGAACCCCGCGAGGACGATGTCGATCCCGATCGCGTCCAGCTTCCGGATCCGCTCGACGATCTGGTCGTCGGTCCCGATGAGTCCGGTCTTGAACCCGTCGTTGTACTGGACGAGATCCTCGAAGTCCGAGTCGGCCCACATCCCCTCGCCTTCCTCGGACGACTGGCCGGCCTCCTTCACCTGGTCTTTGAACGCATCGACCGCCTCGTCGGTGGCGTTCTCGATGATCCCCTCCAAGACCTCCTTGGCCTCCGCTTCGGTGTCGCGCTGGATGACGAACGCGTTCGCGGCGAACCGCGGCGGCTCCGTGCCGAACTCCGCGGCGTACTCCTCGACGTCGTCGATGACGGCGCGGATCTCCTGGAGGCTGCCCCCGTTGATGAACAGCACGTCCGCGTGTCTCGCGGCCATCTCGCGGGCCGCCTGCGAGTTCCCGCCCTGGAACACCTGCGGGTACGGATCTTGGATCGGTTTGGGCTCCATCGGCGCGCCCTCGAACCCCTCGATGTCCTTCCCGATCGTGTAGAACCGCCCGTCGTAGGTCGCGCGCTCCTCGGTCCACAGCGCCTGCAGCACCTCGATGAACTCCGACGAGCGGGCGTACCGCTCGTCGTGTTCGAGCCACGGCTGGCCGAACCCGGTGAACTCGCCTTTGAACCAGCCGGAGACGACGTTGATCGAAAACCGCCCGTCGCTGATGCGGTCGGCCGTCGAGATGAAGTTCGCCAGCGGGCCGGGCTCCCACAGCCCGGGGTGGACCGCGCCGATCACGTGCAGCTCGTCGGTCTGCGCGGCGAGCGCGTTGGCGATCGACAGCGCCTCCAACTGCTTGTCCGCGCCGTAGCTCCCGAAGAAGCGCGCCTGCGCGAGCGCGTAGTCGAACCCGACCGACTCCGCCGTGCGGGCGAGATCGAGGTTGTAGTCGTACGTCCAGTCCGTCTCCGTCTCCCAGTCCGAGACGACCAGCCCGCCGCTGACGTTCGGCACCCAGTACGCGAATTCGGTGTCCATACCCGCTCATCCACCCGGATCGACTTAATCAGGCCCGCTACGGCCAACTCTGTCGGGGTTCTCCGATAGCGGTCGTGTTTGTGCGGGAACCTCGGAAGCGGCAAGTGTTGTGCGAGTGGCGCGGATCGATCCGGGGAACCGTCGCCTTCCATCGCCGCCTGCAGAAGCATGCGCGGGACCGGATTCGAACCGGAACCAGACGTGCTCGCTTCGCTGCGCGCGTCTGGTAGGGTTCGAATCCTCGTCGAAATGCCTCTCCTCGCGAATTGCTCGGAGAGATATGCGCGGGACCGGATTCGAACCGGAGGAAGACGTGCTCACTCGCTCCGCTCGTCGCGCGCGACTTCCAGGATTCAAATCCGCACCTGCTCTCTCGCTCAGTCGCTACGCTCCTTCGCTCAGTGCGCGGGACCGGATTCGAACCGGCGGACCCCTACGGGATAGCGTCCTAAGCGCTACGCCTTTGGCCTGGCTCGGCAACCCGCGCGCGACCGAGCGTAGGCGAAACCGACTCAAGAACCTGACGAACCGACGACGGCGACCGTGCGATAACTGCGGTGGCGCGTGCCGCCGAGCGCCCGAAGGGCACGAGGTGCACGCGCGAGGGAGTCGGCCGGCGCTTGTAAGCGCCGGCCGACGAGGCTGGGGAGGCGTGAGGCTGTGCGGTGCGGGGCGGGACTCAAAGGGGCAGTCGCGAGGGCGAAGCACGGCGACGTAAGTACCGCAGCGAGTGAGCGGAGCGAACGAGTGAGGAACGCCACGAGCCGCGCGAGTCCTCGCGACTGGGGCTTTGGAGGTCTTCGCCGTCGATCCACAGTTACCAATTACGTACTGCCGAGTGGGTGGGGCTTTGAAGATGTACGTCGCCGATCCCACGTCTCAACAGTACTCGCAGTCGCAGTACGCCTCACACACCGGGTTGTCGCAGTCGGCGCCGCGGGCCGAGCAGTGCTCGCGACCGTGCCGGATCAACAGGACGTGGAGCGGGTAGGTTAGCTCGTCGGGGACCAGCGCGTCGAGCGCGTCGTGCGCCGCCTGATTCGACGCCGACTCCGGCACCAACCCGAACCGCTTGGAGACGCGCTCGACGTGGGTGTCGACCGCCATCGTCGGCTTCCCGAAGTGGAAGTTCAACACGACGCTGGCGGTCTTCGGCCCCACGCCCTTGATCTCGGTGAGCCACGCCTTCGCGTCGTCGGTCGCCATCGCGTCGAGGAACGCCAGCGAGTACGCCCCGCCGGTCTCCTCGCGGATGGCGGCCAGCGCGCGCTGGATCCGGGCGGCCTTCTGGTCGGCGAGCCCCGCCACCCGGATCGTCTCTTTCAGCTCCTCGTGGTCCGCGGCCTCGATCGCCGCGAAGTCGTCGTACCGATCAAAGAGCGCCTCCGCGGCCCGGCTCGTGTTCGCGTCGGCGACGTTCTGCGAGAGGATCGTCGTCACGAGCTGTCGGACTCCCTCGCCGGGATCGGCGGTCGGGTCGGCGCCGTGCTCGGCGACGCGGTCCACCGGCTCGTACAGCGACACCAGGTCGTCGTGGAGCTCGCGAACCCGCGAGTCCGCCCACGCGTGCGTCGACATACCTCTCGTACGGGCGGCGCGGACTTGAGGGCGACGGCCGGGAGGCGGCGCGGCCGGCTCGCGCTCTCCGTCGCCCCGGGATCCCCGACCCGCCTCGTATCTCCGATCGCCCCGGGATCCCCGACTCGCCTCGCCTCTCCCCCGCGCGATCTTTTTAAACCGGTGCGCCTAACTGCAGGCCATGTACCGCGCGAGCGATCGCGTCGACAACGCGGCGTGGATCGACCGGCTCGACGACGCGTGCGCGACGCTCGACCTCGACGAGGAGACGCTGTCGACGGCGACGGACCTCTTCCTGTCGCGCGCACCCGACGACGACCGCGGGAAGCGCGTCGTCGCGGCCGCCAGCCTCTACGCCGCCGCGCTGATCCGCGGCCAGGAGCGGTCGCAGTCCGCCGTCGCCGACGCGATGGACGTCTCCAGGCTCTCGGTGCAGAAGCGCTGGAAGCCGATTCTGGAAGACGCCGGCTTCTCACCGCCGACGTGGTGAGTCCGCCGAGAACGCCTCCCGACCGCTTTTAACGCCCTGTTCCGCCCCGATCCGCCATCGGCGATAGATTTATTAGCAAACGTAAAGCATCCTTTACTGTAAAGCGAGCTTTACAACCAGATCGCGCTCGCTTTACGCGCAATCATGAGCGAACGCACCACCCCCGCGACGACGCGGCCCTCCACCCGAAAACGGTACAAACGCATCGCCTACGCACTGCTCGGCGCCGGTATCGCGGCGCTGTTCGTCGCCGTCGCCCTCGATCGGTTCGTCCTCGGCGTCGCCCTCTACTGGGCCGGCGGCCTCGGGATGGGGCTCGTCCAGCGATTCAGCCCCGTGGACCTGTACGACGAGCGCGACACCACTATCGAGCGCAAGGCCAGCGAGAGCACGATGAACGTCTTCGCGTACGTGTTCATCCTCGGCGCGCCCGGCGGGCTCGTGTTAGAGGAGAGCGGGATCGTCACGCTCCCGGGCGAATTCTACGGCGCGATGTGGACCCTCTTCGCGGTGTCCGCCGTGTTCGGCGCGTTCGTCCTCTACTACAAGTACCGGACATGAGAAACGACATCCCCGACAGACGCGCGGAGACCGGCGAGAGCCAGGCCGACCTCGCCGCCGCCGTCGGCGTCACCCGCCAGACGATCAACGCGATCGAACGGGAACGCTACGACCCCTCGCTGGAACTCGCCTTCGATCTGGCCGCCCACTTCGGCTGCCGGATCGAGGACCTGTTCGACCCGAAGGCGTGATCACCGCGGCGTCGCCACGACGCCGAGGTGGTCCTCGTGGAACCGGTCGAGCCGCTGCGTCTCCAAGACCTCGTAGGCCTCCCGGAGCCGATCGAGCGCGCTCTCGAACACGGTTTCGGGATCCGCCGTCACGTCCTCGCTGCGCGCCTTGATCGCGAGCAGCAGCCGCCCGTCGTCAGCGAGGAACTGGCGGTTCCGGACCGCGACCTCCGCCTGCCCGCGCGTCGCCACGTCCTGGACGATGGCGTCCACGTCGCTCTCGACGACGTGCGCGTACCGGTTCGGCGTCCGGGCGTCCTTCAACAGCGGGAACAGCCGGTCGCGGGGCTCGGCCGCCTCGACGAGGTCCCGCGCCGGGCGCGGCGCGAACTCCACCGCGTACGTCGGCCCCGCGAAGTCGGCGACGTGGCTGACCGTCGTCCCGCTGGCGGCGCCGAGGTACAGCACCGTCTCGCCGCCCGAGAGCCCCGTCTCGAACCCGAGCTCGAACATCCCGCCGAGCTTCGAGCGACCGGGGTCCCACGCGCGCCACCCGTCCGCGGTCGGCTCGCCGTACACCGGCGGACCGCGGGTCGACAGCCGGGTCTCCCCGTTTATTTCGCGGCGCTCGACGCCCGCCGGTAGGTCGGGAGCGCTCATGCGTCGCCCTCCGCGTCGGCGTCGGCGTCGCTGCCCCCGCCATCGCTCCCGCTACCGTCGCCTCCCTCTTCCGCCCGCGCCCGGATCGTCGCCATTCGCTCGCGGAGCTCCTCGTGGAGCGTCTCGCGGCGTTCGCCCGAGTAGTGGTCCACCCGGGCCGCGAGCGTGAGCTTGCCCGCGAGCGCTCGCGCGGCCGATCCGCGATCCTCCGGGCGGGTGTTCCGCACGTACTCGTGCGTGTAGATGATCCCGTGTTTCGGCGAGGGAGCGCGCCCGGCGAGGTGGGCGAACAGCGCCTCTTCGGCGCCGAGCACCTGCACGGTCCCGGAGGGCTTCTTCGCGAGCGACTCCAGCCCCCCCGCGAGCGCGATCAGCCGAGCCGCGAGCTCCGGGCCGGCCATCTCGGTGAGATTCGGCGCCACCGCCGGCGCGGTCCGCTCGATCGTCTCGGCGAGCGCGTCGCGCTCCGCGGCGAGGTCGGCGACGCGCGCCGCGAGCGAGACGGCGCGCCGCTCCAGTTCGCCGTCCGGCTCGCGCTCTGCCACGGCGCGAGCGCCCTCGATCCCCGGTTCGGCGTCGTCGAAGAGGCTCCCCGCCCACTCGGCGGCGCGCTCGGCCAGCTCGTTGGCGGTGCGCTCGCAGTCGTCTATCGCCCGCACCGCGTGGACGAGCTGTCTGTCGTCGGCGCGCTCGCGCTCGCGGACCGCCTCGCGGGTCGCCGCAACGGACGCGTCGTGGAGCCGGTCGTAGTAGTCGTCGCGCGAGTCGGCGAAGCCGGACTCGACCGCGAGGCCGGGCCAGTCGTCCGGCTCGTCGGCCTCGCCGTCGACGATTCGGACGTGGAGCGTCCCCTCGTCGCCCGCCGCCTCGGAGCCGGGGGGCGAACCGCCCGCGAACCAGCCCGCGCCCGCGTTGTCGTCGGTGTCGGTCATTGCCCGTGGCTACTCCGGCCGGTCGTATAGGCGTTCCCGAAACGGCTTTGGGACGCCCGGCGCGAAAAGGGGAACCGCTGCGGCTACTCGTCGGCCAGTTCGATCGTCGCGCCCGCGTCGTCGGATTCGTCGGAGCCGTCCGCGTCGTCCGATCCCGAGCGGAACTCCGCGAAGACGCCGTCGGCGCCGCTTCGCAGGTCTGCGAGCGTCGCGCCCGCGAGCCCGCCGAGCGCACCGCCGGTACTCGCCGCGTTTCGGCTGACCAATCCACCGACTGCGGCGCCGACCGCCGCCCCGACCGCCGCGTACTTCGCTCGGGACAGCGCGCCCTTGATCTTGGATCGCATACACGTCACTTCGCTGCGAGCTCTCAAAAACCTGTCGTCGCCGTGAGGACGGAAGATGACGGCCGAAGAGAAAGCTCGGGGCCGCGGGCGCGGTCACTGCAGTCGCTTCGTGGTCTCCACGAGGGGATGGCGCGCGTAGTCGACGATCTCGATATCGGTGATATCGTCGAGCCCCTCCTTCTCGGCGGTTTTGGCCATCCCGAGGTCGACGGGACGGTCGGTGACGATCACGTACGCGTCCATCTCATCGATCCCGGCCTCGTGGGCCGCCATCACACGGTGGTGACCGTCGGCGAGGTGGAGCTCCCCGCCGTTGTCGATGACGACGAGTGGCTCCGCTAGCCCGCGCTCCAGCTCGTACTTCCGCCCCTCTAGTTCGTCGGCGTAGACTCGGGCCTGCGTCGGCGTGAGATTGGTGAGCTCCACCTCGCGGCGCTCCTCCGAGAGCCCGACGCCGTGGATCTGTTCGAGCGTCCGCATCAGCTTTCCCACCTTGCTCGGGGTGGCGCGCTCGATCTGCGAGCGGACCACGTCCGTGTTCGAGATGATCCCCACGAGGTTGTCGGCGTCGTCGACGACCGGGAGGCGCTGGATCCCGGACCGGAGGATGACGCGCGCGGCGTCGGTCACCTTCATGTCCGGGTGCGCCACGATGAGGTCGTCGGACATCACGGTGAAGACGGGGGCCTCGTCGCCCGCGAGCAGGAGGTCGGCCGCCGAGACGAACCCCTCGACCGTCCGCCCCTGCGTGACGGGGAACCCGTTGTGACCGTCGCTCTCGGCCATGCGTCGCGCGACCGTCTCCACCGTCTCGTCGGGGCTCACGGTCTCGACGTCGCGGGTCATGTACTCGCCGACGGTCGGTTTTCCGCTCATCGTCCGTGGTTGACGCCGGCGGTGTAAAAAGGGGCGGGAGGCGGGGGGTTCCGTCACCCCGTCTCCGGGGCCGAGGGAACGGCCCCCGAGCGCTCGTGTGCGACGAACTCCAGCGCGTTGACGACGTAGTGCGCGACGACGACCGCGAGGAGGCTCCCGGTGGCGACGAACAGGCCCGCGAGCGCGACCCCGAGCCCCCCGGCGACGACGACGCCGAGCCGCCCCTGCGCGCCGTGTCCGAGCGCGAACGCGACCGACGACGCGGCGACGAGGAGCCACGGCTCGACCGCGAAGCCGACAGACAGCGCGCCGATCAGCGCGCCGCGGAACAGCGCCTCCTCGAAGGCGGCGACGACCGGGAGGACGACGGCGAGCAGTAGCGCCCACTCGCCGGCGTCGGTCGGCGCCATCGCCTCGCGGAGCCGCGTCGAGGGCGCGAGGCCGGCCCGAGCGCCCAGCCACGCGGCCGCCTCGTTGCCGGCGGCGAGGACGATTCCCGCGCCGACGCCGAGAGCGAGGTGTCCGGGGAGTTCGAGAGGACCGAGCGTCGACGATCCGAGCGTCGGGTGCCCGCCGATCCCGAACGCCGACGCCGGTACCGTGGCCCACCACCCGATCGCGACGAGAACCGCCAGCGCGATCGCCTGCGTGGCGGCCGCGTTGGCCAGCAACAGGCGCGTCGTGAGGACCGGCTGATCGCGTCGGACCGCGTCGGGCGACGGGGCGGCGTCGCTGTCAGCATCGGCGTTTCCATCGCGGTCGCCGTCATCGACTTCGTCGCGGTCGCCGTCGCCGTCACCGACTTCGTCGCGGTCGGCCACGTCGCTCCGCGCATCGACGAGCCGAGCGCTCTCCAGCGCTCGCCGTGAACGACGGGTGAGAACCAAAAGCAGCAGCGTCAGGGCGACGGTTGCGGTCGCGAACGTCGCCCAGTCGGGCATCGGTGTTGGTGAGAGTGGCTACCCTACTGCGGGCTCGGGCTGGAAGGACCGGAGACGCTCCCCTCCTTCAGCGCCGAGCCGGTGATCGACTTGAGCCGGGAGACGAGCGAGTCCTTCTCGGCTTCGCCCTCTAAGGCGATGTCGAGGACCTCGCTGATGTGCGAGACCGGGATGACCTCGATCATGTCCTCGTACTCGTCTTCGATCATCACGTCCTGCTCGTTCGCCTGCGGGATGATGACCCGGGTGCAGCCGGCCTTCGCGGCCGCCTCGATCTTGTGGGTGACGCCGCCGACCGGGAGCACGTCGCCCCGGACCGACAGCGAGCCCGTCATCGCGAGGCTCTGGTCGACGCCTACGTCCTCTAACGCGGAGATGACGGCGGTCGCGACCGTGATGGACGCGCTATCCCCGTCGACGCCCTGCTGGCCCGCCTGCACGAACTGGATGTGGATGTCCATCTCCGAGATGTTCTCGTCGGAGAACTTCTTGATGATCGCGGAGACGTTCGACACCGACTCCTGGGCCATCTCCTTCAGCTGCCCCGTGGCGATGACTTCGCCGGGGCCCTGCGAGGGCGCGACCTCGGCCATCACCGGGAGCATGATCCCGGAGTCCTCGCCCATCACGGCGAGGCCGTTGACGCGGCCGACGACGTAGCCGTCGGAGACCTGCAGCTCGTAGTCCTTCCGGCGCTCGATGAAGTCGTCCGCGAGCTGCTGCTCGATGGAGCGCGAGCGCCCCTTCGCCTGCAGCACGTGGTCGCGGGTGGTCAGCTCGGCGTCCTCGCCGCGGGCGATGTCGCCGGCGACGCGGACGAGCCCGCCGAGGTTCCGGAACAGGAGAGTGAGGTGGCCCTTCCGGCCCGAGCGGCGCTTGGCCTCGAGGATGACCTCCTCGACGGCCTCGGCCGTGAACTCCGGCAGGCGGCCGTCCTTCGCGACCTCCTGGGCGATGAACCGGACGTACTTCCGGCGCATCTCCGGGGTGTCCTCGATGGTGTCCTCCATGTACACCTCGTAGCCGTACCCCTTGATACGGGAGCGCAGCGCCGGGTGCATGTTCTCCATCGCGTCGAGGTTCCCGGCCGCGATCATGACGAAGTCGGTCGGGACGGGCTCGGTCTGGACCATCGCGCCCGAGGAGCGCTCGGACTGGCCCGTGATCGAGAACTCGCCCTCCTGAATCGCCGTCATGAGGTGCTGCTGGCTGCGGATGTCCAGCGTGTTGATCTCGTCGATGAACAGCACGCCCTTGTTCGCCTTGTGGATGGCCCCGGCCTCGACGCGGTCGTGGCTGGGCGTCTCCATCCCGCCGGACTGGAACGGGTCGTGCCGCACGTCGCCGAGCAGCGCGCCGGCGTGTGCGCCGGTCGCGTCGCGGAACGGCGCCGTCTTCGTGTCGCCGTTGTTCACCAGCAGGTTCGGGATCATCGCGTCCGACCCGCGGTTCAGGTAGCGGAAGACCAGGTAGACGACCCCGGCGGCGATAATGCCGACGAGGATCTGGCCGACGATGATGAGCGCGTAGCCCAGCACGACGGCGATGATGATCCACATCAACAGCGACCGCATCTGGTTGCGCTTGCGCGCCTCCTCGCGGTGCGCGTCGACGATCTGGTCGCCCTTCCCGGCGGGGACCGTCCGGACCTTCGGCTTGTTGCCGTCGTCCGGGTTGTGGTAGACGAGCACGTCCTGGAGCTCCTCTTTCGGGAGCAGCTCGGACATCGCCTTCGCCAGCATCGACTTCCCGGTCCCGGGCGAGCCGATCATCATCACGTGGCGGCGCTGCTTGGCCGCCTTGATGATCACGTCGCGGGCGTGCTCCTGCCCGATGACCTGATCGACGAGCCGGTCGGGAATCTCGAGTTCGGCCGTCGTGTCGATCTTGAGCCCGCCGAGGAGGTCGTCCTCGTCGGGGTCCTCGTCGATCTCGGCGCCCTCGACCTCGACGGTGCTGCCGAGCTCGTCGATGCCGCCGCCCTCGTTCTGTTCGGTGACACCCTCGGGGGTGGCGCCGTTCGCTTCCTCGCGGCCCGTGTCGGCGCCGTCCGGCCCGGGGTCGTCGACGACGACTCCGTCGTCCCAGACCTCGTCGGGCTCGGCGGGCTCGTCGGCGACCGCCTCCTCCTCGGAGGCCGAGTCGCCGGCGCCGTCGGGCTCGTCGACGCCGTCGTCCGCCGGCGCGCGGGCGCCGTCGTCGCGGGCGTCCTCGCCGTTCCCCGTCGGGTCCGCGGCCCCGACGCCGGACTCGTCCGGCTCGTCGGGGTCCTCGGTCGGCGGGTCGTTCGCGTCCTTTTCGTTGCTCATAGAATCGGTGTTCGCTACGAAAAACGAAGGGTCGGCAACTGATATACTTTCTCCCCGCGGCCGATCGGTGCAAAATCAGAAAAACGCCCCCGATACGCCCCACAGACGCCGAAATTGTCCGAAAGCGGTTCCCACGAGGTTTATAAACAAGGCTCCCGCAACGTGGATCCATGCGCGGGTTCTACATCGGGCGGTATCAGCCGTTTCACGACGGCCACCGACACATGGTCGAGGAGATCGCGGCCGAGGTCGACGAGCTCGTCCTCGGGATCGGATCGGCCGGCGACTCTCACACGACCCGAAACCCGTTCACGGCCGGCGAGCGCGTGATGATGGTGACGAAGGCCGTCGAAGAGCTCGACGTGACCACCTACGTCGTCCCGATCGAGGACCTCGAGCGCAACTCCGTGTGGGTGAGCCACGTCCAGAGCATGACCCCGCGGTTCGACGTGGCGTACTCTAACAACCCCCTCGTCGTCCGGCTGTTCGAAGAGGCCGGCGTCGAGGTCCGCGGCTCCCCGATGTTCCGCCGCGACGTGTTGGAGGGGACCGAACTCCGCGAGCGTATGATCCACGGCCGCGACTGGGAGGCGCTGGTCCCCGAGACCGTCGTCGACGTGATCGAGGAGATCGACGGCGTTGAGCGCATCCGCCGGATCGCGGAGACCGACACGAACGGCGACGCGCCCTCCGACGCGTAGCCGACAGCCGCCCACCGTCGAGTTCGGCCACCCGCCTTTTAAGAACGAGCCGCACTGCGGATCGCTCATGATCACGCTGACCTCGGACTTCGGGTCGCCGTACCCCGCCGCGATGAAGGGAGTGATCCGCCGGCACACGGACGCCGAGATGATCGACGTCGCTCACGACCTCCCCCGGGGGGACCCGCGGGCGGCCGCCTTCTGGCTCCGCTTCGTGCTCTCGGAGTTTCCGCCGGCCGTCCACTGCGCGGTGATCGATCCGGGCGTCGGCACCGACCGAGACGCCTTGGTCGTCCGGGCCGGATCGCACGTGCTCGTCGCCCCCGACAACGGGCTCGCGATGCCGCCGGCCCGAGCGCTCGCTGGGGAGGAGGGAGGGGAAGCGATCGAGGCGTTCGTCGTCGACGTCGACGAGCCGGCGAGCGAGACGTTCCACGGCCGCGACGTATTCGCGCCGGTCGCGGCCCGGATTCGGGCGGCGCTCGACGGCGGTCCGGCGGCGTCGACCCCGGCGGAGGTCTCCGAGGCGCTCGCGTCGATGGAGGACGTTTCGCCGGCAACGGACCCGGTCGACCTCGACTTCCCCGAGCCGACCGTGGAGCGCGACGACGGGGGGGACCCGGTCGCCGTCGACGGCGAGGTGCTCGCGATCGACCGGTTCGGCAACGTGGTCACCAACGTCCCGGGAGGGCTGATCCGCGGCCGCGACTGGGTCCGGATCAACGGGGACCTCACCCCGGTCGCCGAGACGTTCGGCGCGGTCGACCCGGGCGACCGGCTCGTCACCGTCGGGAGCCACGGCTACGTCGAGTGCGACGTGAACGACGGGCGCGGCGACGGCGCGTTCGACCTCCGACCCGGTGATGAGGTGCGGATCGTCGCCGACAACGTGAGCTTGTAGCACGGCGGCTCTGTCGACCCGCCGTCGGGGACCGAGCCGTTACAGAGACGGCTGTTCGACGATCGATGTCTCCTCCTCCGTAACCGAGGGACGTGACAGAGATTGAGAGATGCGTGACAGAGATCGAGAGATAGACATCGTTTCACCCGCGATCTGTGGTAGCAAAATATAGAATAGACGACAACTTTATGACAGTCAGTTACCGAAAGGCGGCAGTGACCGATCCGTCTCTCGCGCTCAGCAATCAGATCGGTAGGGCGTCGTCCGTTCTCCTTCTCGCTCCGTTACACGAATCTCCCGACGACAGCGCCTGTATCGACCTGTTGGCTCGCGATCCGGCCGTCGAGACCAACGTCTTGAGCGTCACTCTCTCGGCGTCACCAACGGAGCGGCTGTCGATCTGGCAGCGCGAGGCCGGCAGCGAACTCCCGACACGGGCAACGATCGTCGACGCGCGGCAGAGTATGACGAAAGAGCGGCTTCCGGCCTCCGGAGAGGGACCGATCTCCGTACGGCGGGTTCCCGAGAACGCGACCCTCCACGACATCGGCCTCGTCATCGCCAACCAGCTCGGTGCGTGGAGCGACACCGACGAAACGACGGCCATGTGTCTCCACTCGGTGACGGCGCTGCTCGCAACCTACAGCCCCGAGCGAGTGATCGACCTTATCACCTCCCTCAACGACCTCTGCGAGCATCTCGGCGTGATCGCTCACCACCATGTCGATCCGGACGAACACGGCGAAGAGACGGTGGCGATGCTTCGGCCGCTGTACGACGCGGTGGTGGAGTACACTCCGGCCGACGGCTGGATCCCGACGGTGAGTGAGAGAACGGGGACGGCACCGACGTTCCGTTCGACGGTGCCCCCACCCGGCGGAGCGGCAAAGACGGACCCGGCCCGCCCCGAAACGGTACCGATGCGGTACTCCTTCGATACGATACTGGACCTACTGTCGTCCGCGCGCCGGCGCACGCTGCTGTACAACTTGAAGAACCGGCCGAGCGAGGAGATTCCGCTCGATCGGCTGGTCGAGGAAGTCCACGACCTCGATCGAGCACTCCCGATCCGAGACGCATCGCCGCCCGAGGAGATCCGGACCGAACTTGTCCAGACGCACCTCCCGAAGCTCCGAGAGGCGGGGATCGTCCGGTATGACGCCGACGCTGGAACGGTCCACTACACGGCGAATCAGGGGCTGGAATCCCTTCTCCGGTACATCGAGACGATCGAATTGGGGTGACCGACCGCCCTCAAAACAGCGGAATAGACGGCTGACGCGCGGTCACAACTCGACGCCCGACGGGATCAGACTCTCGTTGCGCAGGAGGTTCCCCTCGTGGTCGTACACGAGGAAGGTGTCTTTGTCGTAGCTGACGAGCCGCTCGCCCTCGACGTCGATCTCGACCCGGTAGTGGGCGTCCTCGTCGCCCGCCGAGTCGCGCGCGGCGCGGATGAAGGGGAGCACGTCCGTGGCCGTCTCGTTGAGTTCGAGGACGAAATCCCCGGTGTAGCGGTTCGTCACGCCGACCACGCCCTCCGGGTCGTCCGCGGTCGAGAGGGGTTCGCGGAGTCGGAACGCCACGTCGACGTCGTCGGCGTCGAGGAGGTCGCCGTCGGTCCCCGAGAGCCGGTCGCGGAGGAGCCCGTCCGGTCCGTGGAAGTCGATACGAACCAGCGGCGTCGCCGGCTGGTCGGGGTCGTCGTCGACGCCCTCGACGGTCAACTCGAAGTAGTCACGCCGCATTGCCTGTCCGGTACTTTGCGGTCGTCCCGTATGAACGTAACGGGCCGACCGGTGACGGAGCCGGCCGACGTGGGGGACCGGCCACGGCGACGCGCGCGACGCCTCCCCGATGTCGCCGCTGATAATCGCCGGGGGGATTTTAAACCGTCACGGCGCATACGGCTCCGTAACGACGATGGCGAGTGACGCACGCGAGGATGACGCCGAGGACCACATCGAGGCCCTCCGGCGACGGCTCTCGCGGACGTGGGAGGTGCTTCGTGGGTCCGACATCGACGTTCGGCCTTTCAGGCCGGGCGCGGACGGCCCGCTTTCCGACTTCGCGATCCCCGACGGCGAACGCGAGGTCGACCGGTACTGGGTGAACGCGCCGTACGCGTACGTCGTGATCACGTACGACGACGCGGAGAGCGAACACCGGTACTACGCGGTCGAGCCGGACCTCGACCGGTTCGAGCGCGACCTCCTCGAGCGCGTCGTCGACGACATCCGGGACCCGCTTTTGTACCGCGAGGGGACCGGGCGGACCGACGAGGAGACCCTCAGGGTCGAGCTGGAAGAGCTGTTGGAGGGATACGGCGTCGACATCGAGATGGACACGTTCCACGCGCTCTCGTACTACCTCTACCGCGACTTCCGCGGTTACGGGAAGGTCGACCCGCTCCTCAACGACCGCCACATCGAGGACATCTCCTGTGACGGCTACGACCTCCCGATCTTCGTCTACCACGACGACTACACCGACATCGAGACCAACGTCTCGTTCGGGGAGTCGGAGCTCGACAACTACGTGATCCGCCTCGCCCAGCAGTCCGGGCGCCACATCTCCGTCGGCGACCCCATGGTGGAGACGACGCTGCCGGACGGGTCGCGCGCGGAGCTCGCGCTCGGCGAGGAGGTGACGCCGCGCGGCTCCGCGTTCACCATCCGCCAGTACGCCGAGGACCCGTTCACGCCGATCGATCTGGTGGAGTACGGCACGTTCTCGGTCGAGCAGATGGCGTACTTCTGGCTCTGTATCGAGCACAACAAGAGCCTCATCTTCGCGGGCGGCACCGCCTCCGGGAAGACCACCTCGATGAACGCGGTGTCGATGTTCGTCCCGCCGCGCGCGAAGGTGCTCACCATCGAGGACACCCGCGAGCTCTCCTTATACCACGACAACTGGCTCTCGTCGGTCACCCGCGAGCGCCGCTACGAGGGCGCCGACATCGACATGTACGACCTGCTCCGGTCCGCGCTGCGCCACCGCCCCGAGTACATCGTGGTCGGCGAGGTCCGCGGCGAGGAGGCGATCACCCTGTTCCAGGCGATGAACACGGGCCACACCACCTTCTCGACGATGCACGCCGACTCGATCGAGACGGTGATCAACCGGCTGGAGAACGAGCCGATCAACGTCCCGCGCGCGATGGTCCAGTCGCTCGACATGCTGTCGATCCAGACGCTGACCCGCTCGGGCGACCAGCGCGTCCGACGCGCGAAGACGATCGGCGAGATCGGCGGGATCGACCAGCGCACCGGGGAGCTCGACTACTCCTCGGCGTTCGAGTGGGACGCCGAGACCGACGAGTTCCGCCGGAACGACTCGTCGCTCATGGAGGAGATCGCCGACGAGCGCGGCTGGTCCCGGTCGGAGCTACTTCGCGAGGTCCGGCGGCGCGAGCGCTTCCTCGAACTGCTCCGCGCGCTCGGCGTCACCGACTACCGGGCGTTCACCGCCCTCGTCAACGAGTACTACGCCGACCCCGAGCGCGTGATGGAACGGCTCGAAGACCGGAGCGACGGGGCCAAGGGAGAGGGCGACGACGGCCTCGAACCGCAGAGCGACCGATGATCGCGTACCTCCCCCTGATCGCCGCGCTCGGGTGCTGTCTGGCGCTGCTGTTGCCCGCGGTCGTCGACAGGGCGGATCTGGTCGTCACCCGCATCGCGCTGTCGCTTTTCGGCAGCTACGTCGGCGAGGAGGGGCCGCGACGCCGGCGCCAGCGCGACCTGATGCGCGCCGCCCACATCGCGGGCACGCACCGGACGTACGCCGCCAAGACGCTCCTGTACGCCGGCGTGCTCGGCGTCGCCGGCAGCGTCATCGGCGTGTACGCCGCGGCCGGCCTCCTCTCGGCGCTCGACGTGAGCGAGACGGCCCTGAGAGAGACGCTTCCCGCGTCGCTCGGATTCGTCGCGGAGGTGACCCGATTCACGGAGGTCGGACTTCCGACGGTGTTCCTCCTGCTGACGTTGGCGTCGGCGACGCTCGGCTCCGCGCTCGCGATCGGGACGTACTACGGACGGTGGGAGCTGCTCGACCAGCGCGCCCACGCCCGGGGGACGGAGATCGACGCCACCCTCCCCCGTACCGTCGCGTTCATGTACGCGCTTTCGCGGTCGGGGATGCCGTTCCCGCGCGTCATGGACACTCTCGCGGAGAACGAGGCGGTGTACGGCGAGGCGGCGACGGAGCTGTCGGTCGCGGTCCGCGACATGAACGCCTTCGGGACCGACGCGCTCACCGCGCTCCAGCGCACCTCCCGGCGCACTCCCAGCGACGACCTGGCCGACTTCGCGGAGAACCTCGCGTCCGTGCTGGGCACCGGTCAGCCCATCTCGGCGTTCCTCAGCGACCAGTACGAGCTGTATCAGGAGGAGGCCGAGGCGAAACAGCAGCAGTACCTCGAACTGCTCTCGACGTTCGCGGAGGCGTACGTCACCGCCTTAGTCGCCGGCCCGCTGTTCTTCATCACCATCCTCGTCGTGATCGGGCTCGTGTTGGAGGACACCCTTCCCCTGTTGCGCGCCGTGGTCTACCTCGGCGTGCCGCTGGCGACGTTCGGGTTCGTGGTCTACGTCGACAGCGTCACCCAGGGCGTCGGCGGCACCGAGACCGTCGACCTCTCCGACGCGATCGAAGAGGAGCCGGCGGCGGGAGACGCCGGCGGCACCGGCGTCGCGGGCGACGCGGTGCGGGCCGACGGCCGCCCGCAGGCCGACGGCCGCCCGCAGGCCGACGGCGGCGTGACGCGCGGGCCGTCCGCGCGCGACCGGTGGGCGGCGAGCCGCGAGCGCCTCCGGGCGTACGACCGGGTCCGGACGCTGCGGCGGTGGGTCGCGTCGCCGGTCGAGAGCGTGCTCGACCGGCCGTCCACGGTGTTTCTCCTCTCCGTCCCGCTCGCGGTCGTCGGCCTGCTCGTGACCGCGTTCCCGATCACCCTCGGACCGCCGACCGAGATGGTCGCGCAGGTCGAGACGCCGATCGTCGCCGCGACCGCGCTCGTGCTCGCGAGCTACGCCGTCGTCTACGAGGCGCGCAAGCGCGGAGTCCGAGCGATCGAGTCGGCGGTCCCCGACCTCCTGGACCGGCTCGCCAGCGTCAACGAGGCGGGCACCTCCGTGGTCGGGAGCGTCCGGCGCGTCGCGGACTCGAACCTGGAGGCGCTCACGGAGGACCTGAAGCGCACCCGACGCGACATCGACTGGGGGGCAGACGTGGCCACCGCCCTCCAGCGGCTGGAGAGACGGGTCCGGTCGCCGATGACCTCGCGGGCGGTCGCGCTGATCACGAACGCGATGCGAGCCAGCGGCGACATCGGCCCCGTACTCCGGATCGCGGCCGACGAGGCGCGCGCGACGTGGTCGCTCCGCCGGGAGCGACAGCAAGTAATGTTAACGTATCTCATTGTGATCTACATCTCCTTCCTCGTGTTCCTGGGCATCATCGCCTCGCTGTCGGCGTCGTTCATCCCCGCGATCGAGGAGGCGGCGATTTCCGGCTCCGGCGCCGCCGGCGACCTCCCGGGCGCGACGGGCGGTCCCACGGGGATCACCGAGGGGCTCGGGGACATCGACGCGAGCGCCTACGAGCAGCTGTTCTTCCACGCCGCCGCGATACAGGCGGTCTGCTCCGGGATCGTCGCCGGCCAACTCGGCGAGGGATCGGTCAGGGACGGCGCGAAACACGTCGTCGTCCTGCTCGTGTTGACGCTCGCCGCGTTCCTCGTCATCGACATGGTGTGAGTTCCCGTCGGGCGAGCGGCGGCGCCGTCGCCGCGGCCACCGGACCTAAATCGGTCCGGAACGACCGGCCGACATGAACCCCGAGCCGGGAGGCGACCGCGAGACCGGTGCCGACCCCCAGTCGACGTACGACCGCATCGCCGCGCACTTCTCGAAGACGAGGGAGTACGCGTGGCCGGAGGTCGAGTCGTTCCTCGACGGGCGCGCTGCGACGCGCGCGCTCGACCTGGGCTGCGGCAACGGCCGCCACGCGGAGCTGCTCGCCGAGCGCGCGGACGCGGTCGTCGGCGTCGATCTCAGTCGTGCGCTCCTCCGCGAGGCGGTTTCTCGTGCCCGCGATCGCGGGTTCGACGCGAACGTCTCGTTCGTCCACGGCGACGCCGCGAGCCTGCCGCTCGCGACCGACTCGGTCGGGCTCGCCGTCTACGTCGCCACCCTGCACCACCTCCCGGCGCGCGAGGACCGGATCCGGAGCCTCGACGAGATCGCGCGGGTCCTCGCGCCGGGCGGAACCGCGCTGGTGAGCGCGTGGAGCACTGCCCACGACCGGTTCGATCGGGAGGAGGGGTTCGACACGACCGTCGACTGGACCCTTCCGGGCGGCGAGACGGTGCCGCGGTACTATCACATCTACTCGCCAGCGGAGTTCGAGGCCGACCTCGCGGGAAGCGATCTCGAACCCGTCGAGGTCGACGTGTCGAGCGGGAACTGCTACGCGACGGTCACCGCGTCCGGCGACTGAGTGCCGCGACCGATCCGGTAGGGGCGGACGAGACGGACGCGAGACTCGACGGGCGGTCGGGCGGGACCGCAGAAGAGTAGCCGCGCCGCCTTTCGCGGCGGTCGGGTCTCGGGTCGGCTCAGTCGGCGACCGTCTCGTGGCCGGTCCGCGTGTCGTCGGCGAGCGGAGTCACGATCTTGTAGGCCGCGTAGAGCCCGAGCACCGCGATGCCGGCCAGCACGACCCCGGTGCGGAGCTGCGGCGAGAACAGCGGGGCCGCGATCACGTCGCCCGCCTCGTTGGTCATCGGAACCGGGCTGTACGGCGCGCCGACGAGGATCTCTAAGAGACCCATGCCGACGAGTCCGAGCAGCATCAGTCCCGCGCTCAGCGCCATCGCCGCCTTGTCGATGATGTCCGTGTCAGTCATTGGATGTCACCTCTTAACCGAGCAGGTAGCGGAGCTTCGGGTGCTGTTCGACCACGTCGAGCTTCTCGATGAGCGCGTCGAGGCCGTAGTACCGGCCGGCCGAGAGCACGATCATCGTCATGAACAACAGCAGACCCATGAAGTCGCTGTTGACGAGCCCGTGTCCGAACCCGGCGTTGCCGACCCAGAACAGGACCATGAAGATGACCCCGCCGAACGCGGCGAACCGAGTGAACGCCCCGGCGATCAGCGCGAGCCCGATCAGGGTCTCGAACAGGGGGACGCCCGGCTCGATGAGCCACGCGAGGTTGTTCCCCATCCAGACGGGGATCCCGCCGAGCGCCGTGTCGGTCATGCCCCGCATGTAGCCCGGGCCGGAGGTGAACGCGAACCCGTTCTCGATCACTTTCGTGATCCCGGCGTGGAAGAACCACCATCCGGTGGCGACGCGCAGGAAGGCGATCCAGTACGCCGCCCACGGGCCGTCCAGTGCGAACTCGACCTCGTCGACCAGGGGATTGCTCGATTGGTATGACATTGTCGTCACCTTACGGGTGTACGTTGGACGCGTACCAACATATGTACCCAGAACGCTTCTAATCCTCTGAAAATTGTTCTAACTGCGCGGGAACACCCCTCAATATTGTGGGCCATTAAGTATGAGTGTGGGCGATCGTTGTCGTCGAGGCGGCGTTTCCGTCGTCAGGAACACGGAACGTTTATGAGAACTGTTCGGCCTAGGTGTAGACGCGTCATCGACGGACGCACTCGCGCGCCGGTGGTCTAGTGGTAGGACCTGAGCCTTCCAAGCTCATGGCCCGGGTTCAAATCCCGGCCGGCGCACTTCTCGGCGTTTCACGCCTCGAACGTCCATTCTTCGCCCTTGAGTAGTAAGTAATCAAATAAGAAGAAAATCATCCGATTCGGCTAACGAGCGTTACCCCGCCGCCGTATGGCGATTTACACGGGTAACCAGAGAAGCCCCAAGCTCACGGGGTTATCCTAACGCCGACGCGGTGGTGATACCCATGGAACTCAAGGAAGACACCAACGAAACGGTCGAATCACCCGTTCCCCCAGTAGCCGAAGCGACCGAGGAACGACTCGAAGACTTCTCCGCGCTCCTTAGCGACGACTATCGAGAGTTCAAGAAAGACTTCATCGAGTGGCTCCTCATCGAGGGGCGGAACACCTACAAGCGACAGGGCTACTCGGACGCAACAGTCCGGACGACCCACTACAAGGTCGAGGAAGCGTACCGGTGGCTCTGGGATCGGGACGACGCGTACACGAAGGAGTTCACACTCGAAGACGCGACGGAGCTGATCGAGTTCCTCGTTCGCCGGACCACTCACCCGGAGTCGTATGTGTACACCTTCGAGAAATCGCTGAAGCGCCTGTTCAAGTACTTCCGCGAGAAGCGGAACAAGGACCTCGATGAGTGGAATCACGACGTTCCGCTCGATACGAACTCGGACACCTCTACCAAGGACAAGTTCTACCCCGAGGAGATGCGGTCGCTCTACGAAGCCGCGCTCTCCATCGGCTCGGTCAAAAGCTATCACAGCGTCAGCGCCGAGGAACGCGATCAGATCAAGGCGTATCTCGCTCAGCGGTTCGAGACGCCCAAGTCGGCGATCGGACCGGACGAGTTCGAGCAGGCGAACTCGTGGAAGTACGCGTCGATCGTCTCTGTGGCATCGGACTGCGGGCTTCGACCCATCGAGGTCGGGCGCGCGAAGGTGGATTGGTTCGATCTGGACAACCGGAAGATGCTCGTCCCGAAAGAGGAATCGACGAAGAACGACGACGAATGGGAGTGCGCTCTGTCGGGCCGTTCGGTCACCGCGATCGAGAACTGGCTCTCCGAGCGGGACAGTTACGACCTCTACGACGGACGTGACGAGATGTGGCTGACCCGGAACGGGAACGGCTACAATTCGGGTTCGCTGAATCGACTGCTGGATAAGCTCATCGAGCGGGCAGAGTTCAACCAGCAGGGTCGTGATCTCTCGTGGTACTCCTTCCGACACGGTGCGGCCTCGATGTGGGCCGAACAGGAAGGGATCTACGTGGCGAAGAACCAGCTCCGGCACAACAACGTCGAAACGACGATGCGATACACGCGCGGCTCCGTTGACGCCGCGACGAAAGCCGCCGACTCCATGTGGTGATAGTGGCTGAACGGGGCTTCCTTCACTAACCGTTTGATCGACGCCCTCTAACAGACAGAGTAATGATACTTCGAGAAAACAGTTCTCTCGAATTTCCTCTCACAATCCAATTGAATGCTCAAAGACTTAGAGTAGCGTCCTTAACTCTTAGATAAGATATTTGATAAGTTTTAAGTCAAATGGTAGCATATGTAAGAACATGAACTCGGTCTGTCCAGACGGAATTTCCCACGAAAGCGTGTTCACACGCATTGAGGGGGAGGTAGCACGATGAACGCCGAAAAGGCAGAGATGACGTCGGAGCTGAAGATTCGAACATCGATCGAAGATCAGCTCATCCCAGAGCTACACTCGACGGATGCGTCTGACCAGCTTGAGGTTTCGCTGGTAGTGCCGTTTATCACCGAGAAGCATGAGGATGCGGTGATCCACCTCACGGAGTTCGACGACCACATCCACATAGAGATCTTCGTTCAGAATTGCGATCTCTCGTCGCTTCAACGCAACTGGAATGGAGTGACGTACCCGAAACCACCCAAGTCGCCACGTCCCTACGAGACAGAATTTCACGAACACGGCGAACCGTACGAGTCGTACCGGGACCTCGTGGTAAACGCGCTTGCGACTGACTTAGGTCTGAAGTCAGATTGGTCGCTCTCTGACGCTGTCTCGGAGGGGTCAGAGGCGATCTTCACGTGTCAAGAATACGCAGGAGCGCACTCGGACTTCGGCCCCGAACAGGAGACACGCGTGCCCTATCTCTGCGCTTTCCAAAAAGAGGCCTTCTTCGAATTGGAATAAAAACGAGTTAGGAGAAACTGAAAGGCACAGCTGATCTACCCTCGGCTATAGGCATCGAGGGGGGTATATAAACCGTCTACCATTAATAGTAATAGAGGCAACTCGGAACGACTTGCGGAATGGTGGTCGGTGAAATCCCGACAAGTGATTTGCTCGTCAAGGTAAAGGCGGTTGTCCTGACCTCTGGTTGGGGTTTCCGCCACGCTCGTAGTAACCTCCGGATGGTGAGGGGACTACCGGCTGAGAGCTTACAGGCCGAACACAAGGCCTCGCGCTCGATGACAGCTGGTAGTCGCGCCTCTTAGGTTGGACAGTTCCGTTCTGTGCGCCACACCGTGGTAGGCGGCGTAACGGCGGTAAAATGGGTCCAGATAGTCCCACGTGAATGAGCGGCCAGAGCAACAGCCCCGGATTGGGGTCGTAAGGGGGGGTTTGCAACTTGACGAACACAGGTTGAAACCCTCAAACAGAACACTTTCTGTTTCGACGCATCGAGCGGGCCGTGAAACGGCCCGATCACGTCAGAGTAATTCACTGGAGTGAATCGCTCTGATACTATTTTAGCTCATAATGATCGGAGAAGTGGATCGCTCGGAAAGTTACTCCCGCTCGATGCGGTAGAACACATCAGTCATAATCTCGATGTTCCAACTGTTATTCGAATCGGGAACGCGCCTCATTGATTTCTTCCTCAGAGAGTTTTCCGCTCTCTTCAAGCGATTTGATCAGGTCTTTCGCGCTCGTTTGTACCTTATTATTTCTGTTATTTGAGACACAGCTACTAGCACGCGACAACACTTTGCTCTCCATACCGAAGAGGTCGTTAAACTCGGTGAGATGGTCCATTAGCTGTGATACCTGATTGTGGTTCAAATTGTTACCATCGAACTCATTTGACAGCCGTTCAATAGCCCATTCTCCGTCCTCACCATCAACATCACCGGTCGCAACCAGCGACTGAAACACCTCGATTAGTGGGAATATCTGGTTTGCCTGGATGTTTCCTTCAAACTCAGAGGCGAGCTGACTCCGGATATCTCGCGCAACAGAGGTACGGCTCTCAGAACTCAGCTTCTCCTCAGCATCAGACCAAATATTCTTGAATTCTCGATGGTCGTTTCGGTTTCCAGAGAGAAGTTTACGAAGTTGATTGTTGAACGATTCCTGCTCAGCAGGATCGAGATCCTCGTATACTGCTAATTCTGCTTCTAGGAACGACCGTTTATTCTTAGAGTTGTTCGTCCTCTGAGCCTGAGACCGGAACTTCTCCAGTAACGAATCACGTACTGAACTGAAACGATCTGGGTGGTCAACAAATATCTCAGCCGCCAACACGTTCTCGTCTTCGTCACTGGATTCAGAGAGTTCTACAAACAACTCAGACAGCTCTTCGTTGTACTTGTCAGGGATTCCATCGACAATCACTGAGGATGTGAAGCTCGGATCCTCAATTGTACTTGGGATTTGATTCAATATGTTCTTAACAGTCTCATCGTGTTTGAATAGGTCCACACCGTTATCCCGTGCATGCTTGAATATCTGCTGTGAACGGTTTTGGTTCCAGTTGCTCAGTTGATTCGCAATCCAATCGTGGAAATCATCTTTTATACTTGCCTCATACGAAGGATAGAACGTAATTGTATTCTTTACAAGTCGGATCTGAGGGCCGCTATTCGAATTCACCCCTCTCTGAAGAACTGAAAACAACTCAGATCCTGTCTCGCGATCAATCTGACCGCTAAGCTCTTGAAGGCGCTGTGAAAGATTAGAGAAATATTGACTTTGATTATTATCCTCAACTTGATCCTCAAGAGTAAGCAGGCGTTGAACGTAGTGTTTTCTAGCTCTCGGCTCAGCTTCTGTATCAAACTGTGTATAGTGTTTGTATTCAACGAAGTCATTTTGCCTGCCTTCCCAATTTGTGAGGTCAGCAGCCGCTCCCAATAGATCTGGAGTTGCTAAATCGCGGGAGTCCGAATTAGTAGATAGGATTTTAAGTGCCTTCTCCAGCTGGTCTGTTTCCAGAATAACGTTACAAAGCGTTTCAGCGGCATAGCTGGGAACCGACTCTGCATTGTCAACAAATACCTCAAGTGTATTCTCACGGAGTTTTCCTCCAGAGGTAGCGGAACGAGCAAATCTGTTAAACACGTCCCTGCGGTTCCTCAATGGAATATCTAGGACTACAGGGAAGAATTCGGAGGGATCGACATCACTGTAGACCTCAGAAGTTAATTCCAAATCTAAGAATCTGCCTAATATTCTGGCAACTATCTCTTTTTGATCTCCGAATGATTCGTAGACCGTGACAGTCGCTATTATCGTTGATTGTAGGGCACCTCTCCGATTGCTACGGGTCAGTTCGTCCAGCGCAGACTGAATCGCAGTTATGTAGGCTTTTATTTCCTGAGAACCGGTCTCTGACGAATCTAATTTTTCACGAACAGCCTCAAGCTGACTGGTCCTGAGGTTTTGAACGAACTCTTGGGTATTTGCGGCTTGACTTGCGTAGGAGGGTTCGCCAAGACGAAGGAATGGTTTCGGGTTTTCAACTGTATAAGGGCGTGTAGCTCTGAGGAACCGTTCTAAGCCAGACTCACCGCTCCTCAACTCATCTTGTGTATATAAAACCTCCTCAACCTTTTTCGATTCGTCTTCATCTAACCCACCTCGCAGATACTCGTTGATATCTTGGAGGAGTCCAGGATCGCTCTGAATTTTAGAATAGGCATTCGGATGGTCTTCTTCCAAAACAGCAATTTTTGCTAAGAAAGCTAGTTCCCCGGTAAGCGTCCCATCGGAAAGATAGCCCTCCTCCTCAATTTGCTCAGCCAGTAGTCGCAGAGTAGCCAATCGATTCAAAGACTGTTTGATACGCCGTGGATTTTTCACATACGCCTTAGTAATCACATCTAATACATCCTCGCCGAACGGTTGATCTAAAGCTTCGTTTTGAGATGACGCATACTCCTCGATGTCCTCGGGAATGAACTGAGGAATCCGCAAATGTGTCTGGAAGAACTTTCGAAGGAATTCTTGTCCATTTGGCTCCTTATCAAAGTATTCTCCTTGCTCATCAATCGATTCGATATGGCTTTGAAGAGCCTTATCGTCGCACGGAATTATGTAGATACAGTCGTCCTGCTCAAGGAATGTTTTCAGAGAAACGAGGACATCGTACACGGTTTCGCTCTCACATCGATCTAGGTTGTCGATTGAGATAACGACCTTGTCAGCGTCTGTTTCGTCTATGATATCGTTGAACAGCTGTTCGTAGGCACCGCTCCATTCTTTTCGCGGATACAGAAACTTACGTTGAAGCGTATCCGTTGCGTTTGAGAGCTGCTTAGACATGTGTAATAGGAGCGGGGCAACGATTACAGTGAAAACGCCCGCGCCGACGGAAGGTGAAACAAAAATTCCGGCGACGAGTGAAATGAACGTAACACCTAATATAGTTGATGCTACGTATTTTTCATCCCGAAAAAAGTGGTTGAGGGCCTCAATATTCCCTCTTTCATCTTTCACCCGGTCTTCTGACTCTTCAACGTCGTAGAGTTCTTGTGTAATTTGATCTTCACCCAAAACACCGGGTTTACCATCTACCTCAGTACCTGCCTCTTCGCCAAGCACTTGGTCTAGATTCAATAATAGGTCTGTCCGCAGAGATTCTTCCGCGTGTTTCCAAGCATCAAACTCTACACAGACATACGACTGGTCAGCGTCGTTGAGCCGGGAGAATAGCATCTTGATTATCGAGGTCTTCCCGGATCCCCACTCGCCAAACACACCGATATTCCAGGGCGGGTTAACCGATCTCACCATCTCCTCCAAGGTGTCTACGTACTCTTGATGACGGAACTCGTCTTCCTGTATGGATTCTATAGGTTCGTCGGGCAAGAAACGATATTCCTCGTCTCCGGTAGTCATATCAAATTAGACTGAACTCGATTGATAAATAACCCATGTAGGTGATAGGTCTCACCTCGGTTCTCAGCACGAGGTACCTATCAGGTACTGGGATTTTAGAAGCGATAGCTACGGAGAGGAAAGTTGGTGACCTTGGCTTAATGTGTTCCCACCATGCTGGCAATCAATACTGTTTAAACCCACAATCATCGTCGCACCAATATTACCTCTAATAGCCTGTTCAGCGTGGCGACGGAACAGTTGACGAGGCAGGATATTCACGACCGACTCGATGAGTCGATCCACGACGCATTCGAAACCGAGCGGCCAACTCTGGTAGAAGCTCTCCCCGCAATGGGAAAGAGCTACAGCGTCATCAAGTGGGCCAACTCAACGGAGCTTCCTCTCACGATCTTCACATCCCGGCACGAGCTGTTCGAGCAATACCAAGGGTGGTGTGAGGATCGCGGGCTTACCCACCTCCAACTTCCAGCCTTCCATCGTGAGTGTGATTCGATGGGCGAAGACTACCCCATCGAGGGGGCTATTCGGGAAACGTATCAGACAGGGATTTCGGCTGCGGAGCTTCACCGTAACTCAACACGGTACTTCGGACGAAAGCTCCCCTGTCAACAAAACGGTCGTTGCTCCTACATGGAGAAGCGCGATCTTGAGCCGGAGAACTTCGACGTCTTGGTCGGGCACTACCTCCAAGCGCACAACGAGCGCTATGTCAAAGATCGATACGTCGCCTTCGACGAGTTCCCCGGAGAAGCCTATCTATTCGAGCCAACTCACAACGAAGCGACGAGAGCAATCACGAACTATCTGCAAGCTGAGGACAATCTCCCGTTCTCTAACTGGAAGGAGTTGACCCGACAGCGATACAAGCCAGAATATGAGGAGGTGATCGAGGAGTGGAAAGATGACTTCGGATACCGCTCACACATAGACACGCGACGGGAGCTTCAACGCAGTCCCGACTTCCATGCCCATGCCCCGCTCCTGACCTACGCTGGTCTTGAGTTCGAACTGCTCGATAATCAGTGGGAATACGCGGATCTCAACGCTGGTCGCGTAGCGGTCAAAAGTCCTGAGGATGAGTGGTCGGTTCTCATTCCACCGTCTCTCTACTCAGCTGAGAGCGTCGTCGCACTCGACGGAACCCCGACCATTTCGAAGTGGCGTGTTACCCTTGGCGGAAGGTGGATGGAACACGACGAGGTACTCGACTCCGACTCTGAGAAACGAGAGTATCTCCGTGACGTGCTTGGTCTGACTATCATCCAAACCGATGCCGGATCGAAGCCATACCAGAGCGGAAAGCACGTCAATATACCACAGGACGGTACTCTACTGGAAGGAATCAACGAACGAGAGGGGTCGAAGCCGGCTCTGATATCCTCGAAGAAAGCGATCGAGAAGTACGAGGAAGCCGACGTGGACGACCTCATCGAGGGGGCGCTACACTTCGGAGACCTCAAAGGCAGCAACGAGTTTGCGACAACCCGCCTTGGAGCTGTAATCGGAAGTCCACATCCACCTGAGGATGAGGGAGTCGAACGTTGGGGAGCGCTGGCTGGAGAGGCTGTTGAGCGACAGAGCGACGAAGGTGACCAGCCCAGTCGCGGCACCGAACTCGACTTTGGGCCCTTCGGTAACGCACTATTCTACGATGTGGTCAACAAAGAAGTCCTACAGGCCGTGATGCGATTCGGTCGTCAGGAACAAAACGATGAGAAGGGCGCGACCGTGTACGTCCACACTTCTCGCCTCCCCTACTGGGTACGTCCAGAGCAACGGGTGGAAGTCACGCCGTGGTCACAGGGCATGAAGGAAGTTGTAAGCGCCATCAAGAGTTCGGACAAGTGGCCGGAAGGCGAGTGGACGAACTCAGAGATAGCTGAGAATGTATCCATCCGCCATCCTCAGGTCGGCGAACTCATGAAGGAACTGGAAGATGAAGGGTACGTCTCGCAATGGCAAGGAGGACGGGGAAATGCCTACCACTGGTCAAACGAAAACTTGGAGGATTTCACCGCTTACGGGAACTTGCGCGAGGTCGAGGATTAGGTTTCCGAAGTCACACGTATAAAGACTATACGTGATAGTTCGGAAAGTGTTCTACCGCATCGAGCGGGGTCCGGGCAACCCCAATCACACTGAGCGAACCACTTCATCGAGTACCTCTTAGACGTTTTAACCCCACCTCGATGCGTTTAATCACGTCATATGATCCACTTAGTGATCTACTTAGAGTATATCACTCGATCTATCGCACTCTCCTGTTGAGGCGGTAGATCGCGTCAACTATCCCATCGGACTGATGGAGAACATCCATATTTCCGGTTACGACTCCCGTTATATACCCCACAGGGTCCTCAAACAGCCTACCGACCACAGGCAGTTCCGGGAGGGCGTTGAGGATATAGAACAGCCCCACAAGAAACAGCCCGCTTTGGCCAATCAAAGAACGGTTCCATACGCCGTAGCCGACAATCTGTGCGCGGCGACGAGTCTGTATCCTTGCCCGATTGACCCGAAGCTCCCCAGCTAATGTCTGGTGAACGAGTTTGTCCGCGTACAGGAGCCAGAGATACAGGATCACCACTGCTACGAACGTACGGGGGATGTGTTCTCTGACTACCCCGATCAGTTGAATGCCCTCAACAGCAAGCGCCCAAAGCCACTGTATGTAAAGCACCGAACCGGTGGCTGCGGCGACGATCAGGAGCCTGTGTATTCCCGTGAACACTTTCTCAGGGAGTTGTAGCAGAGCCGTCACCGTCTCATGCGGATCGTAGTCGGTTACGTGGTCATACGGTTCGACCGCCCACCCTTGAAGCTCTGAATTACTCTGGTCGAACGCATCCTGAAACTCACCAATCTCCAGGTATGCCTCAGCGAAAATATCGACAACCTGCTGACGCGCTACTTTCAGATCGTCTATCGGAACAAGCGCGAGGATCAGCTTGGTCCACAGACGTCTGAGTCGGAGCGATCGAAGGACGTGAGCCGGGTGTGTTCCAGATTGGCTCGACATAGTGTAATTAGGGCGAAATGACTGAAAAATGTACTCTCCAATGGGCTACCAGCACGGTCCCGGCTACCGCAGAGCATATACTGGTCGGGTGGGATTTCGATCGTATGCCAATCTCCTTGGACGACCTCGAATCTCACCTGTTCAAGTGTGCCGATATAATTCGAGACGCCGTTGACCCCACCGACTACAAGGAGTTCATCCTCCCGCTCGTCTACTACAAGTCGATCTCCGACGAGTTCGAGAAGCAGTACGCTGAGAACCTCGACGAGTACGGCGAGGACTTCGCTCGTCGGGAGAACCTCTACGACATCCCAGTTGTTCCTGAAGGCTACCTGTGGGACGACATCCGCGCAGTCAGCGACAACATCGACCAAGAGCTGAACGAAGCGTTCGATGCGCTGACGGAGGCGAATCCCGAGCTGACTGGTGTATTCCGCGCCGATTACATCGACGCCGATGCCCTCGATGACGACCGGCTCGGTCGGCTGGTCGAACACCTCTCGAAGCACGATCTCGATCGAGACAGCGTCCCGCCGGACATGCTCGGTGAGGCGTACATGGACTTGGTGCGCCACTTCGCGGAGGAGGAAGGCAAGTCCGGTGGTCAGTTCTTCACGCCCCCGCATATCGTGAATCTCTGCGTGCGGCTGGTCGATGAGTTTGAGGACGGGATGACGTTCCACGACCCGACTGTCGGCTCGGGTGGGATGCTCATCGAGGCGGCCCGGTACTACCGCGAGGAACAGGACGGCGATCCGACTAAGCTGACGTTCACCGGGCAGGAGATCAACCCCGACATCGCCGCGATTGCGAAGATGAACCTCTCGATCCACGGCCTCGATGGGAAGATACAGCGTGAGGATTCACTCTCGAATCCCGCGTTCACGAACGAGGAGGAAAACGAACTCGAACGCTTCGACCGGGTTCTCGCTAACTTCCCGTTCTCCGCTGATTGGGCGAAGGACGAACTTCAGGACGATCCCTACGGACGCTTCGATTGGCACGAGAAACTCCCGCGTGCCGACCGGGGTGACTACGCCTTCATTATGCACATGGCAAAGCAGTTGAAGTGTCCCGACGAGGACGGGGCCGGCGGGAAGGCGGCGATCGTTATCCCCCATGGCGTGCTGTTCCGCAAGCACGAGTCGCGCTATCGGAAGCCGATGCTGGAAAACGACATGGTGGAGGCAATCGTCGGACTCCCTGAAAATCTGTTCCAGAATAACTCGATTCCCTCTGCTGTCATCGTATTGAACACGGATAAGCCAGACGCGCGCGGGGACGAAGTACAGTTCATCCACGCTGCCGACGAGGACTTCTACGAGGAGTTGTCGAACCAGAACGAACTCACAGAAGACGGACTCGATCATATTATCAAAAACTTCTGTGAGTGGGAAACTGAGGAACGAGTGAGCCGCACTGTGTCACTCGATGAGATTCGGGAAAACGACTACAATCTCAACATTGCGCTATATGTCGATACCACGGAGCCGGAGGAGGATATTGATGTGGCAGAGGAACTGTCGAAGTTACGCGAATTGCAGGCTGAGCGTGACGAGATAGAGGCGAAGATGACTGAACATATGGAGGCGTTGAATTATGAGTGAGGAGGCTACGTTAGACGAGTTCGTTCAGGAGAAAAGTTCTGAGGAGAATCCTGAAGGACAGGGTGGTTGGAGTCGTCATCCCCTCTCTAAAATCAGCCTTTGGACAGACGCTGGAGGGACACCAAGAACCTCAAATAATGATTATTGGGATGGTGATATTCCATGGGTTCAGACGGGCGAACTAACGAAACGGCATATCAGAAGGACTCAAAAACAAATTACAGAACTTGGTTTAGAAGAATCTGCTGCCAAACGATTCCCACCGGGAACACTTCTAATTGGGATGTATGGTGAGCCGACTGTGGGTGAGTCAGCGTTACTGGAAATAGAAGCAACCACCAATCAGGCGTGTTGTGGTGTATTCCCTGATACTGACATCGTCAATGCAGAGTTTCTACACCAGATGATGCAGTATGAGAAGCCACGTCTATATTCACTCCGTGCAGGTTCTGGTCAACAAAATATTCGACAAGGGATTATTCGGAAGTTCGAGATAGAAGTCCCCCCTCTCTCCGAACAGCGCAAAATTGCCACCGTACTCTACAAGATCGACCGGGCAATTGAGAAGACAGAAGAAATCATTGAACAATCTCGGAAGGTAAAGAAAGGGTTGGTACAAGATATCCTGACCAAGGGTGCAAAGGAACACTCCGAATTTGAAACATATCGGTTAGGGCCGATTGACCTAACTAAACCTAAAGACTGGAAATTGAAACCCTTCGCAGAGTTTTCCTATAGAGTTCAAGATGGCCCCCACATCACGCCGGATTACGTTGATGGAGGCATCCCCTTTGTGTCGTCTCAAAATGTAAGCCCATTCCGAAATAGCTTCGACTATTCGCAATACGAGAAGTACATCTCCGAAGAGACATATGAAGAAATCAATCAGAACTGTAGGCCAGAGAAAGGAGATTTAATCATTTCACGTCGCGCAACAATCGGCCCTACTCAGTTGATTCGTCATGGTGAACAGTTCGGTTTCTTCGTTGGAGTTGCGATAATCAAGACCGATGATACAGTCCACAATCCGTTTTTAGAACAGTTGATGAACTGGTCTGTAATGGAGAAACTGTGGCATTTGAAGTCTCCGGGGTCAACGATGAAGACACTAAATCTCGGGACAATCAAAGAGCAAAAAATACCTTTGCCATCTATTGAGGAACAAAAAGCAATTGCTGAAATACTCCGCAGTCAGGATGAGGAAATCGCCAATAATGAGCGCTACAGGGAATCGCTCCAGCGACTGAAGCAGGGCCTCATGCAAGACCTCCTCTCAGGAAAAGTCCGAACAACCGACACTAACATAGAGGTGCCCGAAGAAGTCGCCCAACATGGTTAGCATCCCATCCGAGGGCGGGGTCGAACGCTCGCTGCTCTCGTGGCTCGACGGCGTCGGATGGGAGACACACGGACAGGACGGTGGACGTGGTGCGAACGTTCTCGATGAGACCTACGAGCGCGACAGCCACGAGGTCATCTACTGGGATCTTCTCGCCGAGCAGCTCATCGAGATCAACGACGACGTGACCGAGGACAACGTCAGGAAATTCCTCTCCTCGCTCAAACGCGACCTCGATGCGGAGAACCTCATGGACGGCAACCGCACCATCTACCGACTGCTCACCAAGGGCAAGAGCTTCTCCGTCCAGCGTGACGACGGCACGAGCGAGACGGTCTACGTCGATCTCATCGATCACGAGACTCCTGAGAACAATCGCTTTCACGCGGTCAACCAGTTCTCCGTCTCCCGCGAGACGACCATCCGCCCCGACGTGAACTTGTTCGTCAACGGGATTCCGCTCGTGACGATGGAGCTGAAAAGCCTCGCACAGGACAACGACTGGCACGACGCCGTCAGCGACCTCAAAGACTACGAGGACGACGTGCCTCGGCTGTTCGTCCCCGGTCTTTTCAACGTCGCCGCCGACACGATGGAACTCCGCTACGGCGCTGTCGGCGCTCCCAAGGAGTTCTACGAGCCGTGGAACGACGCTCCGGAGATGTTCGCAGACGACAACGAGATGCGGCAGGCGGTGAGGGCGTTGTGTAACCCCGAGACGATCCTCGATCTGCTGAAACACTTCGTCTTCTACGAGCGGCGGGCCGGCGGTGACGCGAAGATCGTTCCCCGCTACATGCAGTACTACGCGGTGAACCGTATTCTCGAACGAGTCGAAGAAGGAGAACACGACCGCGGCCTCATCTGGCACACCCAAGGGTCGGGCAAGTCGTTCACGATGCTGTACGCCGCCGAGAACCTCCTCTCTCGGAGCGACGTCGTCCGAAACCCGCAGGTCTTCATCATCGTCGATACGGACAAGCTCAACAGCCAGATGCGCGATCAGCTGGCGAACCTCTCGCTCGAACAGTGGGAGGAAGCCGAGAGCATCGACCACCTACAACGCCTCATCGAGGAGGGGCAGAGCCAGCTGGTTCTCACGACCATCCAGAAGTTCGAGGACGTTGACCCCGACGTACAGGGCAACGACGAGGTCGTGGTCATGTCCGACGAGGCCCACCGGTTCATGGAAGCCGACCTCGGAAGCCGCCTCGATGCGGCCTTACCCGACTGCTACCACTTCGGATTTACCGGGACGCCCGTTCGAGAGGGAGAGCGACACGAGGATCGGAACACGTTCCGCGAGTTCTCTCCCGAGGGTGAGGACTACCTCCATCGCTACTCCGTGAAACAAGGCATCGACGATGGCCTGATCCTGCCGGTCTACTTCACGCTCCGACACGAGATGGAGTGGGACATCGATGAGGCCGGACTGGACGAGGAGTTCGAACACGAGTTCCGCGGGATGACGACCGACGAGAAGCGGGAGTTCATACAGGAAACCGTGACCAGTCGGACCATGGCGGAACTCGAACCTCGGGTGGACCGCGCTGTTGCGGAGATCGACGCCCACTACGACGAACACGTTGCCCCGAACGGCTGGAAGGGCATGGTCGTCACTCCGAGCCGACGATCGGCGGCGATGTACGGGAAACGCCTCATCGAGCGGCGAGACGAAGACGAGATCGAGGTCCTCTACACCTCCAACAAGGGCGACCCCGACCTCATCCAGCGGTTCCACACCGACTCGGAGGAGCGCGATGGCATCGTCAAGGAGTTCAAGGAAGACGGGAACCCCAAACTCCTCGTCGTCCACAACATGCTCCTGACGGGGTTCGACGCGCCGATCCTGAAGACGATGTACCTCGACCGGAACCTGAAGAACCACAATCTGATGCAGGCTATCGCTCGGACGAACCGACCGGCCGAGGGGAAAGAGAACGGCGAGATCGTGGACTTCCAGGGCGTGTTCGAGAACATCGACGAGGCGCTTGACTACGACGCCGAGACGAAGGCCTACGCTGCCCGCGACAAGGACGAGCTGTTCGACGACCTCAACGAGCAGCTGGCGAACGTGCTGGACATCTTCGACGGCATCTCGCAGACCGACTCCCAAGAGGCGACCTACGCGGCGGTCGAACGGGTCAGTACCCACCCGGAGCGCCGGCAGTTCAAGCAGGGATTCCGGCGTCTCCAGAATCTCTACGAGGCCGTTGCGCCCGATGGACGCCTCGTGAGCGAAGGCATCAAGGACGATTACAAGTGGCTGAGCCGAATCCACGTTGCGTTCAAGCGTACGACAGCCGGCGAGGACGACCCCGAGGAGGACATGCGAGAGAAGACGCGCGACATCATCGGAGACAACGTGGAAATCTCCGAGATCAAGCGTGACTTCCCCACGTACAAGCTCGGAGAGGAGTACCTCGAAGACGTCGAAGGACTCGATAACCCCGGCGTGAAGGCGTCACAGATCGCCCATGCTACCCGCGAACATCTCCACCCACGGGAGAACCAGAACCCTCGGTACAAGCGCCTGAGTGAACGCGTCACCGATATCGTGGAGCGCTGGCAGGGTGACGAGATTACTGACCCCGAAGCAGTTGAGGCGCTGAAGACGGTCGAAGGAGAGGTTCTCGAAGTCGAACGTGAAGCCGAAGACGAGGGGATGGACGACGCCGAGTTCGCCATCTACACGCACCTCACAGAGGAGACGTCGGATGCGATCGGTTCCGACGAACAGGCTGAGGAGGTCGCTAACGAGATCGTTTCGCAGTTCCGCGATCGCGTTGACCGGAACTATGCTGGCTGGCAGACGAACCAGCAGACCATCGCTGAGGTCGAACGACTCCTCCTCGATGTGCTGGTGAAACAGTACAGCCTCGGGCATCTGATTAGCGACGACGACGGGTTCGTGGACGCCGTTCGGACCTACCTGATCGAGAACCATGGCTAAGTCGCAGTCTCGACGCATCGAGCTGCTGGGGAACGACGTCGAGTTCGAGGTACGGAACAGTTCCGAGGCGACGAAACCCCGCATCGATGTGGATATCCACGGTGTCACAGTCGTCGTTCCCGATTCATCGGAGGTTCGACCGTCAGAGGTCCTCCGTGAAAATGCGGCGTGGGTCATCGAGAAACAACGCGGGTTTGAGCAATACCGGGAGCAGATTCCGAATCGCATCTTCGAGGCGGGTGAGACGTTCCCGTTACTCGGCACGGAGCGAGAGCTGATCATCGAACCGGCGCGAAGCCACGAGATCACTGACGCATCGATTCGTCTCAGAAAGAGTACGGTCGAACAGTCCACGGTCAAGCAGGTATTGGAGAACGTCTATCGGCGAAAGGCTCGGGAACACTTCTCCGACCGGGCTGACCACTATGCGGAGCGGATGGGAGTCGAGTACGAGAAGATCGAGATACGGAATCAACGGACGAAGTGGGGAAGCTGTTCGACGACAGGGACGATCAGCCTCAACTGGCGGTTGATGATGGCTCCGCCCGAAGTGGTCGATTACGTCGTCGTTCACGAGCTTGCCCACCTTCGAGAGCCGAATCACAGCTCCGAGTTCTGGTCGTTGGTTGCGGAATACGATCCGGAGTATGAGGCACACTCTGACTGGTTGACGGAGCGTAGCTCGCGGCTTATCTTCTCAGAGGAGGACCTATGAGAGGGATGGCCGTAAGCCCCCTATCGCAATATCACCTCATGGAGTGGGGCGTAAATTCTCCCAGAAGTGGAACCAGCTCTGTAGTTGCTCCTCTAATAGATAACAAATATTATAATATCGCTAAACCATAAGAGATATTTAATTTATTGAACGGCAAGGTCGGGCCGCATACTCTGGTATCACTCTCCGAGCTACACTCTGGGGGGTACATACTGTGTATATAATACTGGTAGTAACACCCCAATATGAGATCACCAACCGTTGTGTTCCACTAAACAGTTTAGTTATGTGTTCAGCTAAAACACTCTAACCGATGCGTTTCGATTAAAGCGACTCGATGCGGTAGATCACTTTCGTCTAAAACGTTCTATTAGTTATGTTGTTTTATTATTAGTTTATATACTGTATGTACCCCCTCCCCCCGTATGGTCGGGGTGACGGCGGTGTGCCCGGATCCGCCGACCCGTCACGCGATTTGTCTCTTTGTTTGACCCGCCAGCAGCTTCTTAGAGCAGTTTTCACGATCTACGAGAGGCAACCATCATCTTTCGATTTCAAACCGCTTAGAACGGATTTTGAGACGACACGGTCAAGACCACGACGGAAGACGCTACATAACATATTTTAGTATTATATATTTCTTATAACAAGGTTAGAACATTCGGACCGGGGGTGGGTGGTCGTATGTTAGTAACCCGGTGCGAGAATTTTCGGGTATTTTGCTACCGTTTGGGTCACTCAGCCGGTAAAATACAGCCGTATTGAGGATAGCAAAACCGGCCGAATGGAAGCAGTCAGCTAACTGAACAGCTCCTCGGCATCAAAGTCCATCTGCGAAACTACGTCCTCCTCATAGCTGACCTCGTCGTACTCCTCAAGCGCTTCTGCGTTACGCTGAATCTCACGCTCTATCCGCCGAGCGATCTCGTCAATATCATCGCTACTGCTCATCGTGTGACACCGGCAGATCAATGGACGGCTAAAGGAACACCGACTCGATGCGGTGAATCACACCCACTCTTGATACGAATCGACACGGAGGGTGTTGGCCATTACTGTCGGAACATATTGGCTGGCCGGAAGCCCATTCACAGGATACAAGTGACAGAGATCAGTCAGTCTCACTATGCCATACGTAAAGGATTCTCAGACTCAATCCGGGTACCACGTAACCGCAAAGCCGGGTTCCGGGCATCCGATTAATCTGAAGACTCGCCCCATCATGGATAAAATATTTCGGAAGATGGGGATTCAATCAAAAACCGCGATTAGTCACGATCTCTGCTGGGCACTCTACGATACTGGGCTGTTGTATACAGAGAACTCAGTAGAGATTGAAGACGATGGTGAGAGCATCTCGTATAGTCTCTCGGAGCTTGATGTTCCAGATGAACAGCGCGACCAGCTGGCACGTCTCCTTCAGAAATATTGTGACGATGATAGAATCGATTCGATCAGGTCGATGTTAGCGGATACCGAAGACTTCCAAGAACGACTCCGCAAAACATCGCCAGACGCGATTCAAGTGGAAGATTCTCCTGCTGACCAGTTCACAGACATTGTCGATGAGATCTATGGAGACCCAGATGTCCCATTTGACGACCCTGAGGTGTCTGAAATACTCGATGAATGGGGTACGCACATTCATGACGCAGACGGAAATTCAGTCTCTCAGACCGAGCTTACCAGACCACAAGCAAAAGAGGTCGAGCAGAGCATGAAGCGCGCTCGTAGGGCGGAGTTTGAGTGGGATAACATACGTATTGCCGATGCTTTCGTACAGTACACCGTCACCGGCAACAGCATCGAGATCGGCTATTACTTACACGATAATACGTACATCCTCAAATTTCGGGACTATGACTGTGATATATCATTAAATTCCTGTAGCGGCATAAGCGTTGAAGTTGTGGTTAGCTGGTCGCTCCCATCAATGGATGAACGAGTGGAAATGACTCGCGCATACAATGAGTCGGGCGAAGCGATTGAAACAGCGTTTGAGCCACACCTTTCTGATCTGCTCGCGCAAGGAGCCAAGAAGGAGGCCTTCGATGAATATCGCTCCGTCTGGACCGAGGTAGCGGACCGCTTTATTGAATCGTAAGCGCAGATGTACTAATTATCAGATTAGTATCATTCTGGATCACACACGTCAGTTCAGCGAATAGCCGGAATTTGCCAATTTAACGCAACGCAGAGATTTTCTGGGTATCATCGTGTCGGCTTATCCGACACTTTTTTGCCAGTCGTGTGCGATAACCCAATGGGCGCAGATTGGACGTACACCGGAAACGCCGAAAACGGGGGTCGTAGGGCACAGCGCGAGCGCTTTGCGCGAGCGGCCTTCCAAGCTCATGGCCCGGGTTCAAATCCCGGCCGGCGCATTTTCTCGAACGAAGTGAGAGAAATCGCCGCAGAATTTGAACCCTATCAGTCGCGCGCAGCGAGCGAAGCGAGCGAGCACGTCTGATTCCGGTTCAAATCCCGGCCGGCGCACTCACTTCGTTCGTGCGCCGCCCGTACCCTCGCTCGCTCACGCTGTTCGCTCGTGAGGGTCCCGGCCGGCGCACTCTCCGACAGAGAACTTCTCTGTCGTCAATTCTCTATCCAGTGCTATCGGAAAGAATATCTGTCAAAACTTCGACGAGGCTAGGGGCGGAGTATCTCCTTCAGAAATTTCGTTGCTTTCACACCTAACACTCATTACGGTTGACACCGTATTTCTGCTCAACGATGTCCATCGACCGGGATACCTTCGAGAAGACGAGCGAGGACGAACTCGAGGAACTTTCCGTCCCGGATCAGGTCCTCGGATTTCTCGCCGCCAACGATGATCGCGCGTTCAAGGCCCGCGAAATCGCCTCTCAGATCGGTCTCGATGAGGGCGCGGTCAGCACCGCGCTCTCGAGACTGAAGGACCGCGATCTCGTCGAACACAAAGCGACGTACTGGGCGATAACCGACGACACAGAGCGACTCGACGGATACAGCGGGTACGAACGAGCGATCGCCCTGTTCAACCAGCGACTCGGTACAGAGGACAAGGAGTCCTGGCGCGAACACGCACCCGAGGAACCACATCCGAGCGTCGAGGACGAACGGTGACCGACGAAGGAAGACCGATTTTCGAGCGTGGCGACATCGTTTGCGGGGATGATCCGTTCAAAGGCGAGGAAGATGCTCGGCCCTGGCTCATTCTCTCGAATCATGAAGGCCGACCGTTCCACGGCGAGCAGTGTATCGCGCTCACGTTGACGTCGAAATCCTGGATGGACGGCCTGATCGACGTTCCTCGTGGGAGTTGCTTCGTGGTGGGATCCCGGATGTGAGTCGGATCGTCCCGTGGGGAGTCCAATCAATCGACCACGAGGATATCGACTTCTGGCACGGTCGCCTTGACAGCGATCTCGTCGACGAGGCGGTTGCTGCGCTCGTCGAAGAACTACACTAGTGGAGACCCGTTGAGATTCTATGTATTCGACGGTCTTCCACTGAAATCGCCGTTAGGTAGATGTGGTGTACTGAGCGATTGAGAGCGTGAAAATGTAAATTTCTGAAAATTCAACAGCTCCCTACTATCTATATATCTTATTTCCCGCGATCCTTCTCGATGAAAAGCTTATACAACCAGTGAACTATCGACATGTATGGACTCGCGGTTAGAATCGTTTCTTCTTGGAAAGTCGTTGAAACTATCGCTTCGGTATCTCGGGTAGGTCGCGTTAAGTTTGGCGTGAATTGTGGTAGACTGCGAGGGCTTCGAGCCAATTTTGAGCTGTCTCGAACGCGACATTGCTGAAACTATTCGCAAACG
>Ga0207850_100108_pt1 | contig 84233 bp, 81 predicted proteins | sample 23E2SouthBayCA_FD_187746 | JGI IMG/M metagenome (GOLD analysis project Ga0207850, IMG submission 187746) | Aerobic enrichment media microbial communities from Eden Landing Ponds, California, USA - A23 E3 (3) (SPAdes) | ecosystem: Environmental > Aquatic > Marine > Unclassified | place...
GGCAGTGCGGAGAGCGCGGATATCCCGCTTGGTTCGAGAGAGCGGAGCTCTCTCGTCATCCCGGAAATCTTCGATTTCCGGAGACAGCGACCGCGAGCGCGTCGAGGGCTTCCATCTCTCAGGATCGAGTGCGGTCGCGGTGGCGTTTGCGAAAGCGGTTACAACAGCTAGCGAGCGCGTCGAGGGCTTCCATCTCGTGACCACGGTATTCGAAGGGACAACTCCCCCTCTCGCCAGCGCACCCACCCGACCACCACCGCAGTGCCGAGGGCGAGGGCGACCAGCGAGACGAGTCCGGCTTCGGGGCCGAAACGCCCGCCGGTCACCAGCGCGGGACCCGACTGCTCGACGGCCAGGACAGTAACGGGCGCCGTGAACCCGCTCACCGGAAAGCCAAAGACCGACGAGATAGCGAGGTTCCAGGTCAGGTGGAACCCGACCGCGACGGCGATCCGGCCGGTCAGCAGGACCGTCGCGGCCAGCAGGCCGCCGTAGCAGGCGATGATGGCGACGCCGCGGAGCGTCGCGGCGGGGTTGGCGGCGTGACCGGCGCCGAACAGGAGACTCGTCGCGAGCGCGGCGGCGACGACCGCCCGCCGACCGTCGGCGGCTCCCGCTGCGATGGCTTCCACCCAGGCGAACCCCTCGGTGAGCGTCGCGAGCAGGTACGCCCGGAAGAGCAACTCCTCGAAGACTGCGACGGCGACGAAATAGGCAGCCACGAGCGCGAGCGCCAGCCAGGGGTCCACCGCGGGCGCGACGGGCACGGAGGCGTCGGCCCGGGAGACGAGCGTGCCCGTCACGCGGACGTAACCCGCGGCGAGTTCGACTCCGAAGACGACCGCCGGGAGCGCGAGGCCGAGCGCGAGTCCGAACCCGAGGTCTGCCCACCAGACGCGCGAGCGCTCGAAGCCGAGCGCCGTGTACGAGCGCTCGTCGACGAAGCGCGCGGCGACGAGGACGCCCACGGCCAGCGCTCCGGCCTGGACGACCAGCGCGGCGGTCCCGCCGAGCGCGGCGACGGTCGGCCCGCTCCCATCGGTGACCGCTTCGAGTCCCGCCGCGACGGCCGCCCCGACGGTGGCGACGACGACGACGAGGACCACACCGACGACGAGACGCCAGGGGGCGCGCAGGCGCCCGTCGCCGCTCCGGACGAGCCAGTGGTACGCGCTCCCCGAGTCGGACACACCGTGACCGTGGGACCTCGCGGGCTTAACTGTTGGTCGCTCCCGAACGCCGTCGGGGAGTTACCCGCTGGTAAGGAAACCCCTATTGCCCGCGCGCTCCATCCTCGTGGTATGACGAAGCGCCACGTCTCGCTGCCCATCGGCGGCGAGGAGGGCATCCACGCGTTCATCGAGGAAGTCGACCAGCGACTCTCCGGCGAGGAAGACACTTGCGACGTCGTCGAGGACGTCCTCGTGGACCTGATGGGCGACCGCGAGGCCTACGAACACTGGCAGTCGGGCGGCGACGTCTCGGCCGCCGAGCGCGTCCGCCTCCAGGGGTACGACCCCTGCAACGCCACCCTCGAGAGCGAGTACTACGCCGAGGTGGAGACGATGCCCGATGGACAGTTCGAGCGCTCGAAGTACCTCCAGTGGCTGTGGCGCCAGTTCGACGCGACGCCGATGGCCGACAACGTCGATTTCGCCCTGCGCTTCCGGCGGATGCTCGCCGACCACCTCTTCGCGGACGTGGGCGAGGGCTGCCGATTCTTCAAGGGAATCTCCTTCACCTACGGCCACAACATCTCCATCGGCGACAACTGCGTCGTCCACGACGACGTTCACCTCGACGACCGCGGGAAGTTGACCATCGGCGACCGCGTCTCCATCTCCGACGACGCCCACGTCTACAGCCACGACCACGACGTCGTCGACCAGACCGCCGTCGACAACTACCACACCATCATCGAAGACGACGTCCGCGTCACCTACGACTCGATGGTCCGCGCCGGCGTCCGCATCGGCGAGAACGCCGTGCTCGCGGCGAAATCCATCGCCGGCCGGGACGTGCCCGCCCACCACATCGCCGCCGGTACGCCCGCGAAATCCATCGCCGTCAAGGACGGCTGGGAGTCCGTCGCCGACTCCCTCGAAGACGCGAACGTCGACCGCCGCGCCGAGCGCAAACTCGAGTACGATCTGCCCGAGGACCTGCACGTCTTCGACGAGTTCCAGCGGGACCTCCAGCCCCCCGACGCCTGAACGCGCCGACCGAGTCGCTCGATTTTCCACGCGAAACCCCCTCGTAGCCGCCGATGAGTCGCGTGCCGGGACGGCGTCGCGGTTCTCGGCGCTGATACTCCAGGGGAACACACAAGTACCGTGACAACGTATGGCACGGTATGGAGACCTGGAGCTGGATCCTCGTCTACCTCGTCGGGTTCACGGTCTTCCAGCTGCTGCTGTTCAGGTACTTCTCGGACGACGGGTCGTTCGGCGCCGGCGCGCTCTCGAAGGAGGCCTCGGCGCCGGGGTCGCTGGACCGCGACGACGGGGGCCCCGACCCGAGCTCGGGCGCGAGCGCGGACCGCGACACCGGCAGCGACCTCGTGCAGTGTCGCCAGTGCGGCGCCCGCAACGAGGACGTGGGTACCTACACCTACTGTCGGAAGTGCCTCGCGCAACTGCGCTGACCACCCGAGACGAGGAGCCGCGACCCGACGACCACTCCCCGGAGCGGCGCGCACGCAGACGACTCCTCCTGGAGCGACGCGGCCGACTCCGGCTACGTTATCAGCGCTGAGAAGCGAGGGACAAAGGTCTATACCCCGACCGGCAATCGTACCTGTATGCGTGTTTCGAGCGGCGTCCCTGGCTTCGACGAACTGGTCCAGGGAGGGCTCTTGAAAAACAGACTCTACGTGGTGAGCGGCCCGCCGGGCAGCGGGAAGACGACCTTCTCCTCGCAGTTCATTACCCAGGGGGCAAAGGAGGGCGAGAACTGCCTGTACGTGACCATGCACGAGACCAAGGAGGAACTCATGCAGGACATGTCGGGCTACGAGTTCGGCTTCGAGCAGGTGATGGCCTCGGGGAAGGTCCAGTTCCTGAACCTGATGACCGACAGCGGCAAGCGGACCATCACCCAGTTCGGGTCCGAGGGCGGGCTCACAAACCGGATCACCGCGTTCCTCGAACAGCAGGACATCGACCGCGCGGTCATCGACTCGACGATGCTCCTCCAGCACTTCTTCGAGAACATGTCCGACGAGATCACGGGCTTTCTCTCCGCGCTGAAACAGACCGACACCACCACCGTCCTCATCTCGGAGATGACCGATCCCTCCTCCTACGCCGACGAGCACTACCTCGCTCACGGGGTCATCTTCTTCCACAACTACCTGGAGTCGGGCGGGATGACCCGCGGCGTCCAGGTCATCAAGATGCGCGGGACGGCCATCGACTGCGACATCCGCGCCATCGACTTCTCGGACCGGGGCCTGCGGGTCGACCCCGGGCAGAAAGTCGAGGGATAGCCCATGGGACTGTACGAACAGGAGTACGGCGCGTCGTGGACGACGCTGGACAGAGACGAGGCGACCGAACGGGCCTACGCGCTCGGCGTCGCGGAGTCACTCGGCCAGTACGACCGCGAGGAGTTCGAGGCGGTCCACGACGAGATGGACACGGCCTACGACAAGAGCATGGTCGAACTGGCCTTCCGCGAGGGGAAAAACGAGGGCCGCGAGGTCCAGCCCGCCGGCGACGCCGACGAGCAGGCCGTCTGGTCCGAACTCGTCGAGGGCGAGACGGTCACCGTCGACGAGGACGACGTCCCCACCGGCGGCCGCGACGGCATCACCGAGGCCGTCGACCGCTTCGAGGGCCTCGAGAAGCCGAACCCCGACGAGATCGACGCGACCGACAAACCCGACTTCCTCGACAAGTAACACCGCTGTGGCGCGGGCGAGCCCGAACTCTATCGCCCGACTGCAACCGCTTCGCCCGACCGCAACCGCCTCGCCCGACCGCAACCGCCTCGCCCGACCGCAACCGCTTCGCCCGACCGCAATCGCCTTGACCGGCGGGCGTGACTGCCCGGTATGGTCGTCGCGGACCTGCACGTCCACACGACGAATTCGGACGGGACGCTCACCCTCCCCGAGATCCCAGCCCTCGCGAGCGAGGCCGGCCTCGACGCCGTGGCGGTCACCGACCACGACCGCATCCATCCGGACCTGGCCCATCCCGTCGCCGAGCGCGACGGCGTGACGTTGATCCACGGGATCGAACTCCGGGTCGAGGCGGGCGACCAGCAGGTCGACCTGCTGGGCTACGGCGCTCGCGCGACCGACGCGCTCGTCGACGAGATCGACCGCCTCCAGCGCGACCGCCTGGCCCGCGGCCGCGCCATCATCGAGTGCGTCGAGGACCGTCTCGGACTGTCGCTCCCGGTCGAACCCGAACGCGGACTGGGGCGGCCGGACATCGCCCGCGCAGTCGTCGAGAGCGACGCCGACTACGACGATATCGGCGCCGTCTTCGACGACCTCATCGACGAGTCGGCGCCCTGTTACCGGGCCCGCGACATCCCCGGCTTCGAGCGCGGCAGCGCGCTCCTGGCGGAGGCCTGCGACCTCGTTTCGCTCGCGCATCCGCTGCGCTATCCCGACCCCGCCGCCGCGCTCGATCGCGCGCCCGCCCTCGACGCCGTCGAACTCCACTACCCCTACGACGGCTCGCGCGGGCACGACCCCGGAAGCGGACCGCTCGACCCCGCCGATGTCCGCCGGGTGGCCGAGCGCCACGACCTGCTCGTGACCGGCGGCAGCGACGCGCACGGCCGCGAGATCGGCGGCATCGGGCTCGACCGCGCCGAGTTCGACGCGGTCGCCGACGCGCTCGGGCTGTGAGTTCGGGCCGATGTCCGTTCGGCCGCCCGACGAGGGCGCCGGTCGTCAGACGGTCGTCTGCCGCGGTCGCAGGCTTCAATGTCTCGCGGTTCCAAGGTGGGTGCATGCAGTGTCACTACTGCGACCGCGAAGCCGACATCGCGGTCGAGAAAGACGGCGTGAAAGTCGGCGTCTGCAAACCCCACTTCCGCGAGCAGATGGAGGAGCTCGCGGACTCGGACTGGCTCGAGGGCATCGAGGACGACCTCGATATCGACCGGGCCGAGTGATCGACCGCGCCGTCTCACCCGCCGCTCACCCGCGGGTTCGCTCCGCCGGTGTTCGCATCGCCCTCCGATCTCTCCCTGCCACCCGGTTTCGTCCCTCCCTCCGGTCTCGCCCCGCCTCCGATTCCGCCCGCCCCACTGATTTTACACGCTCGCGCGCTTACGAGACTTCATGAACCGCGTCAGTCTCGACGACGTAGACCGGCGGATGGGGCCGGCGGCCGACAAGCGCGCGCTCTCGAGCGCGCTCGACACCGACGAACTCGCCGTCAACTACTACGAACTCGCGCCCGGCGACACGTTCGGCTTCGGCTACCACCGCCACCCCGGACAGGAAGAGGTGTTCTACGTCATCGAGGGGACAGCGACCTTCGAGACTGAGGACGGCGAGGTCGACGTAAGCGCGGGCGAGGCCGTCCGCTTCGCGCCCGGGGAGTGGCAACTCGGCCGCAACGCCGACGAGGAGCGGGTCCGTGCGCTCGCGATGGGCGCGCCGAAAGACACCCGCGAGACGGAGATGCTCCGGGAGTGTCCCGACTGCGGGGGACGCACCGAAAACACCATCGAGATGACCGACGACCGCGACGCGCTGGTGACGCTGTGTCTGGAGTGTGGCGCGGAGACCGGCCGCTTTACCTGACGCGACAAACTGGCCGCCCACCCCCGGGTCGCCTCCGACCTGACACTTCGGTCGCCGACCCGACCGCAGGACCCTACTAGTTGGGTTCAGATCCTATCCCCATCCCTAACGATCTATCATCCGGTGCTATACCACCATGGTACACACTAGACGCACGCTGTTGAAGACGCTCGGAAGCACGGTCGCGGTCGGTGCGGTCGGTGTCGGACAGGCGGGGGCGAGAGAAGGCGCACGCGGCGACGATACGGTCGTCGACGTCGCGGTTTCGGCCGACGACTTCGACGTCCTCGTCGCGGCAGTCCAGGAGGGGGGTCTCGTCGACGCGCTCAGTGGCAACAGACAGATCACGGTGTTCGCGCCGACGGACGCGGCGTTCAACGACGCGGGGATCACCGTCGACAACGTCGGTGACCTCGACGAGGCGTTCCTCGCGAACGTCCTCACGTACCACGTGACCCCCGGTCGCAGATACGCCGATTCGGTCGTCGACGCGCCGCAAGTGCCGACGCTGAACGGCGCGTCTGTCGCCGTCGACGGCACGGTGTTGAACGACGGACAGGCCGAGATAGTCGCCACCAACATCGAAGCCGGTAACGGCGTCGTCCACGTCATCGACGGCGTCCTCCTCCCGTAAGGGAGACGGTTCGGAAGACCGCGTCCCCTGGCGTCCCACCGGCTCGACCGGTCGGGTATCGCCCGGATCCGCGTTCGCCTTTTTTGCGACCGTCCCGCCGTGTGCTGCGACCGGACACGGGACCGGTTCGGACACGGCGCCGGCCATCGCCTCGGCCTGCGGGCGTATCCCGCGTGTTTCTCGTCGTTCTCGACGTTCGGCACGAGCGCGTTCTCGACTGTCCGTCTCGCGGGCGGTCCGCCGCGTGACGTACGGCGACCGGTCGGAGAGTGCCGTGGCTCCGGCGAGGAGAAGACGGCCCAGCCCGGGGAGCCTCTGCTCACATCGGCCGGCGTCCCAGCCGCGTTCCGGTCCCGGTCATTCGAACGCCGGAATCCCGGTCAGGTCCTCGCCCAGGATCAGGGTGTGGATGTCGTGGGTCCCCTCGTAGGTGTACACCGTCTCGACGTTGGCGAGGTGGCGCATCGGCGAGTAGTCGGTCGTGATGCCGTTGCCGCCCAGCATCTCGCGGGCGGTGCGGGCCACCTCCCGCCAGTTGCGGACGTTGTGGCGCTTGGCCATCGAGACCTGCTGTGGACGTAGCTCGCCCCGTTCTTTCAGGTCCGCCAGCCGGTAGGCGAGCAGTTGCGCCGTCGTGACCTGGGTGGCCATCTCCGCGAGTTTCTCCTGCTGGAGCTGGAAGCGAGCGATCGGGCCGCCGAACTGCTCGCGGTCGCCGGCGTACTCGCGGGCGGCCTCGAAGCAGTCCCGTGCCGCCCCGACCGCACCCCACGCGATGCCGAAGCGGGCCTGCGTGAGACAGGACAGCGGCCCCTTCATCCCCGAGACGTCGGGCAAGAGCGCCGACTCGGGGACGTAGGCGTCGTTGAGTCCCACCTCGCCCGTCACCGACGCGCGCATCGAGAGTTTGCCGTCGATGTGAGTGGTCGTCACGCCGTCGCGGTCAGGTTCGACGAGGAACCCGCGGACGGGGTCGCCGTCGGCCGAGCGGTCTCTCGCCCAGACGACGATCACGTCGGCGATGGGGGCGCTGGTGATCCACGTCTTCGCGCCCGAGAGGCGGTAGCCGTCGCCGTCGCGCTCGGCGGTGGTCTCCATCGCGCTCGGGTTCGAGCCGTGGTCCGGTTCGGTGAGGCCGAACGCGCCGACGGCCTCCCCGGCCCCGAGCGCGGGGAGCCAGCGCTCGCGCTGGGCCTCGGAGCCGTAGGCGTGGATGGGGTACATGACGAGCGAGCCCTGCACGGAGGCCATCGAGCGAACCCCCGAGTCGCCCGCCTCGAGCTCCTGCATCACGAGGCCGTAGGCGCGCTCGCTCAGGTCAGGCAGGCCGTACCCCGAGAGGTTCGGGGCGTAAAAGCCCAGTTCGCCCATCTCCGGGATGAACTCCTCGGGGAAGGTGCCGGCCTCGAAGTGGTCGCCGATGGCCGGGCGGACCTCGCTGTCGACGAACTCGCGGGCGGTGTCGCGGACGAGCCGTTCCTCCTCGCTCAGGTCCGCCTCGAGCCCCACGTAGTCGAGCATAGAGAGGGTAGGGGCGAGCGCGGCAAGACGGTTTCCCCGTATCGGGCCCCAGTCTCCCGTTGTCTGGCTCCCGCGGAGCCGCCGAGTACGCGGTCGCGCCGGCTTCGGAGTCCGCTTCCCGGACCCAACCGCACGCTTATTGGTATCACTCACCAAGAGCCAGGTGTGTCGACGAGAGTACCATCGGAACGGCTGGCAGAGTTCCTCTGGGAGCACCACGCCAACCCCTGGAGCGGGTGGACGCGCGTGTTCGCGTTCCCGGTGCTGGTGTACGCCGTCCTGACGCGGCGGCGGCGGCTGTTCGCCGCCGCGGTGGCCGCAATCGCCGTCAACCCCGTCGTGATCCCCCAGCCGGACGACGCGAAGGCGTGGACGAGCGACGTCGTCCAGGCCGAGCGCTACTGGGTCGACCACGGGGAAGACGGCGCGCTCCTGCGCGCACTCGACGTCGCCGTCCTCCCCGCGACCGTCGGCGCGCTCTACGCCGCCTACCGGAGAAAGCCCAGGTCGGCCGCCGTCCTGACGGCGCTCTCGATGGCGCTGAAATTCGCGTTTGTCAGCGCTCTCGTGCGCCACTACGAGGCCGCGACGGCCGACGCGGAGCGCGCCGCCGACGATGCGACCGACGCCGAACGCGCCGCTGCCGGCGATGCGACCGACGAGGCGCCGTAGCTGTTTTCGTCCCCGCGCTCCCACCGTGAGTCATGCGCGCGCACCTCCGGGCCGGAGTTGCCATCTACAACACCGGCCACTATCACGCGGCTCACGACGCCTGGGAGGAGTACTGGCTGGATCTGCCCGACGGCGACGACGAGCGATTTCTCCACGGCCTCATCCAGTTCACCGCCGCCGTCTACCACGCCCGCGAGCGCAACTGGTCGGGCGCGACCGGCCTCGCCGACAGCGCCGGCGACTACCTCGCCGACCTCCCCGCCGACTACCGCGGCGTGAACGTCGGCGCCGTCCGCGACTCGCTGGCCGCCCTCGCGCGCGACCCCGAACGCATCGAGCGGGCGCCGCCGCTCGCGCTCACCCACGAGGGCAGGGCGGTCGGCCTCGACGACCTGGAGTTCGACGCGCTCACCGTCGTCGCCGCAGTCTTCGCCGAGGAGTTCGGCTACGACGAGGACGTGCTCGAGCAGGCGATCGACTACGCGCGGACCGACCTCGACGCGGGCGAGGAGGGGAGTCGGTTCGTCCGGTTCGTGATAGACTTCGCGCGCGAGGGCGACCAGCGCGGGATCATCTTCCAGCGCCTCTCCGAACACGTCGACAGGCGACAGCATCACGAATCGGACGTCGAGGGACTGTTCGACGAGCGGTGAGCGGTCCGCAGGTGACACGGCCCGAAGAGTTGTCCCGCGCCACGAGCAGACGACTACCGAATGTGCTTCTTCAAAGCCCTATAATACAGTTTTCGACTATAGGAACTGCTAAATAATCTAGCGGTGTAGTACAGTTACTCATGAGATGGTCAGGGTTGCTTCCCGGGGGAGTCGGATTCGCGCTCGTGTTCTCGGTTTTGCTCGTGACGTCGACTGTGGCGGTCGCTGCGGTTTCGACGCCCGGGAGCGAGGCCGGATCGCTCGACGCGGACGGTGGTGACGTCGCGCTCCCGCCGCCGGATGCGGCCGGAACCGACGACGCGGAACCCGACCGTGGGCCGGATGCGGCCGGAACCGACGACGCGGAACCCGACCGTGGGCCGGACGCGGCCGGAACCGACGGCTGGAAGGCGCTCCACCGTGGCGCTCGCCCGCCGCCGCTGGTCGAGTCCAGCCTCTCGATGGACGCGACGCCCGCCGTCGGCGCGGCGGTTCCGCTCACCGTCACAGTCGCTCCCCGGGCCCGGTTCGACGACGCGACGGTCACCCTGCCGCACTACCAGTTTCTCGACCTGAGCGAGCGGACGTTCCATCTCGGGGACGTGGCGCCGGGCGAACCGGCCACGTTCTCGCTGTCGGCGACCGCGCTCGCGGCCGTCGACCGCGAACTCACCTTCACGATGGCGGGGACGGACGACGGACGGCCCGTGACCGAGACGTTCGTCCACGGGTTCGACCTCCTCGGCGACGACCCGCGGGTGACGGCCCTGCAGGTGGCCGACGCGACGAGCAGTCAGGCGTCGGTCGCCTCGCTCGCGGCGTCGTCGCGGGACACGACGGTCACCGGCCGGTTCATGTACCGCGACCGGAACGGCGACCTCCAGCCGGCCCGCGACGTGACGGTGAAGCTGATCGACGACGAATTCGTCAACAGCGAAGTGGTCGTCGGCCAGACCGACCGCGGCGGCAACTTCTCGCTCAGTTTCGACGGAAACAGCGTCAACGGCGGGAGCACCGCGACCGTGTTCCTCCAGTTCGAGGCGCGAAACGACGCCGCCTACGCCAGCAACGGCCCGCTGAGCGGCCGGATCCGCGCGGACACGATCACCTTCCCGATAAACCCCGGCACGACGCGGGACCGGGGGACGATCGTGCCCGCCGACGACATGCCCGCGTGGCAGGCCCTTGACTGGGTGCTCGACGAGTACCTGTTCATCGAGGACCGGACGGGGTGGACGCGCCGGCCCCTCGAGATCCAGGTGCCCCAGGGCAACTGGCCGGTGTTCAGGTACTACGCGGGGCTGGACGGCGTGATCGACCCCGGACACGGCGAGATCCACCTGCCCGACCGGTCGGACAACGACTGGGGACGGGCGACGATCTACCACGAGTACGCCCACGCCGTCCACATGGCGACGTTCGACTACCGGATGAGCAACCGACCGAGCAAGGGCAGCTACGAGTGTCACTTCCTGTTGAGCGAGACCGACCCCGGCTTCGCGACCATCGAGGGGTGGGCGGCGTTCATGACCGCCGCGGTCGACGAGGACCCGTCGATGGTCAGCGACGGCGGGAACGTCGAGACCAACGCCTGGTTCGACAGGAACACCCCGAATCCGACGTGCAGCAACGACGAGACCGGACCCGGAAGCGACGCGGGCGACTTCGACGGCAACCGCGTCGAGGGGTCGTTCGCGAGCATCCTCTACGACGTGCTCGACGACCGCAACGAGACCGGCGACGACATCGACCGCACCTTCGCGGAGGTTTTCGACATCGTCGACCGCCACGACGTCCAGGACATGGCGGATTTCTGGCGCCACTACCCGTACGACCGGAACGCCCTCGCGCGCACGTTCTACGAGTACGGCATCCTCCGGGACGACGTCTACGAGGACAACGACGACTTCTGGAGCGCGACGCTCCTCGGTCGGGAAGACAGTTCCCTCATGTTGAACGGACGCGAACTGCGGGGAATCGCCGTCGACGGGGACGACGATTACTACGAGATCGATCTCTCGCCCGGGACCGTGTTCAACGCGTCGCTCGTCTTCGACCAGGACGACGCCGATCTGGACATGGCGCTGTACGACCCCGGTCGATCGCTCGTCCGCTACACCTCGTCGTCGACCGACAACGAGACGCTCGGCGCGATGGTCCGCGAGAACGGGACGTACTACGTCCGCGTCTACGGGTCCGGGTCGGCCCCGTACCGACTGACCGCGCGGACGCTTCCCGGACTGTCCGAGGACCGCTACGAGGACAACGACGGCGGCGGGAGCAACGCCGCGCCCGTCCAGGTCGGGGCCTACGAGCGACTGTTCGCCAACAGCGTCCTCGACGATTCGGACTTCTACGCGTTCGACGTCGACGCCCGGAGCATGGTCGAAGTCGACCTGCACTTCGACGACGACCGGAGCGACCTGACGCTGGTCGCGAACGGTCTCGCGGGGACGCGGATCGCCCGGAGCGACACGAACAGGGACACCGAGACGGTCCGCTTCTACGCCGAACGGGCCGGAACCTACGAGGTCGGCGTCCTCGGTGACCCCAACGGCATGGCGAGCTACGAGCTCCGGTGGTACGTCGAGGGCGAGCGCGACGCGAGCATCGAGCCCAACGACGACCGGGCGTCGGCCTGGCAGACCAGCCCGCCAGTCACGTTCACCGACTACCACCTCCCGCCCGGCGACGTCGACGTCTACGCGTTCGACGCGGGGGCGAGCGGGCAAGTGAACGTCACCGTCGACTACGAGGGCGGGGTCCCGTCGGTCCGCGTCCTCGACGCGACGGGCGGGGTGGTCGCCGAACTCGACACCGACCGCGGCCGGAACTCGTCGCTCGTCTCGCTGTCGAGCGCCGGCACCTACTACGTCGCGGTGGCCTACGGGGGGACCGGCTGGGTGGAGTACACGCTGTCGCTCGCCACCGGCGTCGGACCGGGCACGACCGGCGCGGTCAACAACGACTTCGGGAGCGCGACGCGGATCGAGCCGGGCTGGTACGACGGCCTCACGCTCTCGCGAAGCGACATCGCCGACTACTTCGCGGTCGAGGCAACCGCGGGCGACGTCGTCAGCGCCACCGTCTACTTCCCCGACAACGCCACGCGTGACCGGGTGAACGTCAGCGCGCACGCCCCGAACGGGGACCACATCGAGGGCGGACAGCCGGACGGCGACGACGTGGACGTCGTCTTCCAGGCGCCCGCGAACGGCACGTACTACGTGCGAAACCGACTCATCGACGTCACCGGCGGCGAACTGAACTACAGCATCGGCGTCTCCGTGTTCCGGGACGACGAGTACGAGGAAAACGACGGCGTCGCGAGCGCGCCGTACGTCCTCGGGAACGTCACGCTGGCCAAACTCGTCGAGGGCGACACCGACGCCTACGCCTTTTACCTCCGGGCGAACGACACGCTGTCGACCCGGACGGCCAACATCGCGTTCTTCGACCGCGGCACCCTCGACCTGACCCTGGTCCACGAGAACGGGACGACGCTCGCCGGCGCCGCCGCGACGCCCGGCGACTGGACGCCGCTCAACTACACTGCGGACGCCGACGGCACGGTGTACGTCCTCGTCGAATCGCGGTCGGTGATGACCACCGTCTACTCGATCACCGTCTCGGGTGCCGGACTGCCCCCCTCGATCCTCGACGACGTCGACGAGGCCGAGCGGGTCCTCCCCGTGATGGAACTCGGGAGCGGCGACGGCGAGACCGAGGGCCAGACCGGCGACGGCGAGACCGACACCTATCTCGTCGACCTGGCCGCCGGCCAGTACGTGAACGTCTCGCTCCTCGGCGACCGCATCTACAAGTTCCCCATGGTGCTCCTGGGGCCCGACGGCGAGATCCGCGCACAGAGCAGTCAGGCGCTGTCGTACCTCGCCGAGGCCGACGGGACGTACCGCCTGCGGGTCGGTGGCGGCTTCCCGAGCGCGTACCGCTTCGACCTGGGCGTCGCGTGGGCCGACAGCGACCGCTACGAGGACAACGACCGTCTCGCCGACGCGCCGACGCTCCCGCCGGGCCGCTACGAGAACCTCGCGCTCGACCGCGGCGACCGCGATTACTACGCGGTGTCGCTCGTGCGCGGACAGCGGATCGCGGTCGACCTCCCGCAGGTAGAGGCGAGCGGGCCGGTCGAGGTGGCGCTTCTCGATCCCGAAGGTCGCGTGCTCGCGCGCCGCGGGACCGACGGCGACTACCGGCCGATCGAACTGACGGTCAAGGACGGCGGCGCCTACTACGTCCGGGTCGCGCCGGCGACGGGCGCCGACGGCCCGGTCCGGGCCGAGTACGCGCTGGACGTCGCGCTCGAACTCCCCGACAACGACCGCTTCGAACCGAACGACGGTGTCGAACGGGCGGTCCCGCTGGTCGAGGGCGAACTGACCGACCTGCGGATCGCCGCCGGAGACACCGACCTGTTCCGCGTCGACCTGGAGCGCGGCGAACGACTGGTCGCCGACCTCGGCTTCGACCAGAGCGTGGGGAATCTCGACTTCGCGCTCATAGACGCCGAGGGGCGACAGGTCGCGGTCGGCGCCGGTGAGGTCGACGACGAGACGCTCGCACACGTCGCCCGCCACGCCGGCACCTACTACCTCGAGGTCAGCGGCCAGCGCGGGGCGGCCGCACCCTACACCCTCTCGACGGAGCGCTCGCCACCCCTGGCGGACGACCGCTACGAGGACAACGACGACCGCGAGACGGCGACCCCCGTCAAACTGGGGACTCACCGGGACCTCCGGGTCCTCGGGACCGACGTGGACGTGTTCGCGGCTGACCTCGACGCGGGCGAGCGCCTCCGCGTGACGCTCACCTTCCCCGTCGTCGACGGCGACCTCGACGTGGGCGTCTACGGCCCCGACGGCGACCCGCTCGGCGCCGGGCGGACGACGACTGACGACGAGACGGTGACCGTCGTCGCCGAGACCGGCGGAACGCACTACGTCCGGGTCGCGCCCGTCGGCGAGGCGTGGACGACCTACACCATGCGGCTGGACCGCGGCGTGGGCAACGGTGACGGGACCGCCGCGGGCGCCGTGTCTCTCGACGGGCCGACCGACGGCGACGACAGTGACGCGAAGAAGGGGTCGAAAGACGACGAGCGAAAGGGACCGAAAGACGACGAGCGGACGAAGTCCAAGCACGACGAGCGGAAAGGGCCGAAAGACGACAAACAGCAGGAGAGACCGACGGACAGCGATGAGATTTCGTCAGGCGACGAGGAGGAGATGGAGTCCGGCGACGACGGGCGTCCGGCGGGTCGGTTCGACGACCGCGGAATAGTCGACCGCGAGCACGACCTCACTATCACCGGCGCGATCTGCCAGGGACTCCTCCAGCAGTTCGTCTTCGGGCCCCTCTCCGAACAGGTCTGTCAGTAGGCCGACGGGGTCGCTATCGCGGCGAAGGATAGCTTCGGGCTCATCTCGCGGCTCTGGACGCTGTTCGGGTGGACCTGGCGACAGCCGCGGCCGCTCAGAAGCGGCGTTCGTCCCGTCGGATCGTCTCGGCGACGTCGTCGAGGTGGGTGTAGTCGTCGGCCGCGCGCCGGAGCGCGTCGGACATCGGCCCCTCGAACGCCGCGACCTCGACGACTTTCCCCTGGTCCTGGACGTGCCGGATCGCGCTGACGAAGTCCCGGTCGCCCGTGACCACGACGGCGGTGTCGTAGCCGTCGACGAATCCCGTGGCGATCAGCTCCGTCGCCAGTCGGATGTCCGCTTCCTTCTCTTTGAAGCCGTCGCCGTCCCGGTTCAGCGCGCTCGACTCGACGCGGAAGCCGTTGGTCTCGAGGAACGCGTAGAAGCTCTCTTTCTCGCCGCGGTTGCCCGGTTCGTGCGAGTCGAACCAGTAGCCGCGGACGAACTCGCGGTCGCCGACGAGTTCGTCGACGAGACTGTTGACGTCGTAGTCGAAACTCCCCCCGCCGAACTGCTTGGCCCCACGGACCAGGTTCTGGGCGTCCACGAAGACCATCGTTCGTGTGCCGGCTATCCCGTCGGTACACGGACGACTGGGTCAAAAATGGCGGGGCGTCGTGTTAGGCGACTTTCTCGTCGCCGTCCCACTCGGCGGAGTTGTCCTGCGGGTCGTAGCCCAGCGCCTCCTTGGCGCGTTCGAGCGAGTAGTACTTCCGGTCGTTGTCGGAGATGCCGTAGACGATCTCGAAGTCGTAGTCGGCCTCCAGCGAGCAGCGATGGATGCGGGCGCAATCGGGGTAGGAGAGCCACATCGCCTGGCCGCGCTCGTAGTCGATGGGCGGGTGGCCGCGTGTGAGGTTCCCGATGCGGACGTTACAGACCGAGATCCCGTGTTCGTCGTGGTAGTATCGGCCCATGACCTCGCAACTGGCCTTCGAGATGCCGTAGTAGTTGCCGGGACGGGGGAACTCGGAGCCGTCAAGGAGGAAGTCGTCGTGCGAGCGGTACATCTCGGGGGTTCGCCGGTCGGTCTCGTAGGCGCCGACGGCGTGGTTCGAGGAGGCGAAGACGAACTTCTCGACGCCCTCGTCGACGGCGGCCTCGTACATCTTCTGGGTGCCGTCGATGTTCGTCGAGAGCACCGAGTCCCACGGGGCGTTGGGACGGGGGTCGCCGGCGAGGTGGATGACCGCGCCGACGCCCGCCATCGCCTCGGCGACTGCCTCCTCGTCGACGACGTCCCCCACGAGGTACTCGTGGTCGGGCTCCTCCTCGGGCGGGTTGTGAAAGAGGAGCTTCCACTCGTACTCGTCGCCCAGCCCCTGGAGAATCGCCTCGCCGACGCGCCCGCCCGCGCCGGTGAGTAACACTGGGTCGTCCATTCGGGTGTACCTGTGCGACCGCCCAGTAAGTAAGATACGGTTCCGAGCGCCCCTGTCAGCCCACGAGCAGGTGTCTCTCTCGATGGCTGTCGAGCGGGCGTGTCCCCGCCGGGAAGCCGACGGGGCGGCAGTGCCCGTCGCTCGCGCCTGTGGCTGAAACGCTTACGGCGGTCCGGTCCGAAAGCCGTCGCATGAGTTCAGTTCCGGAACGAGGCGAGGTCGACGAGGAGTACAAGTGGGACCTCGAATCGCTGTACGCCGACGACGAGGCGTGGGAGCAGGCCTTCGACGACGTCGAGGACCGCCTGGACGACCTGCGGGCCTTCGAGGGGCGCGCGACCGACGACCCCGAGACGCTGCAGGCGACCCTGGAGACCTACGAGTCGATCATGCGCGAGGTGGCGAACGTCTCGGCCTACGCCCGGATGCGCCGCGACGAGGACACCTCCGACAGCCACTACCAGGGGCTGGCCTCACGCGCCCAGTCGCTGTCCGCGGCGGCCCAGAGCGCCGCGAGCTTCCTCGAACCCGAGATCCAGTCGCTCGACGAGGCGACCGTCGACGACTACATCGAGGAAAACCCCGCGCTCGAGACCTACGAGCACTACTTCGACGACGTCCTGCGGGCCAAGCCCCACACCCGCTCGGCGGAGGTGGAGAACCTGCTCGCGGACCTGGGCGAGGTGCTCGGCTCGACCGGCGAGGTGTACGACATGCTCACCAACGCCGACATCGAGTTCCCCGCGGTCGAGGACCCCGACGGCGACTCCCGGCGGATCACGCTCAACAACTTCACGACCCTGCAGGAGAACCCGGACCGAGAGTTCCGTCGGGAGGTGTACGAGACGTTCTACGACGAGTGGGCCGACTACCGCAACGCCGTCGGCGCTGCCTACCGCAACAGCGTCAAGACCGACGTGAAACTCGCCCGCGCCCGGAACTACGACACCGCCCGCGAGGCCGCCCTCGACGGCCCGAACGTCCCCGTCGAGGTGTACGACACGCTTGTCGACACCGTCAACGACAACCTCGACGTGCTGGGTCGCCACGCCGACCTGAAACGCCGCCACGTCGGCGCCGACGAGTTGCGGATGTGGGACCTGTACGTCCCGATGGTCGACGGCGAGAGCCCCGACGTGGAGTACGAGCAAGCGAAGGAGTGGGTCACCGAGGCCATGGCGCCGCTGGGCGAGGAGTACCAGGGCTGGCTCGCCGAGGGGCTGGACTCGCGGTGGGTCGATGTCTACGAGACGGCGAACAAGCAGTCGGGCGCGTACTCGGGCGGCACCTACGACTCACAGCCCTTTATCCTGATGAACTACCAGGACGACGTCGCCTCGATGTACACGCTGGCCCACGAACTCGGCCACTCGCTGCACTCGGAGTACACGAGCGAGCACCAGCCGTACATCTACAGCGGCTACGAGATATTCGTCGCCGAGGTCGCCTCGACGGTCAACGAGACGCTGCTCACCCACCACCTGCTCGACGTCGTCGAGGACGAACGGCTGCGCCGGCACGTCCTCAATCAGTATCTCGAACGGTTCCGCTCGACCCTGTTCCGCCAGACGATGTTCGCTGAGTTCGAACACCGCGCCCACGAACTCGAGGAGTCCGGCGAGCCCCTGACGGCCGACCGCCTCGACGACCTCTACGGCGAACTCAAGGGGACCTACTACGCCGACGCCGACGTGGACGACCGCATCGCCCGCGAGTGGATGCGCATCCCGCACTTCTACCGCGCCTTCTACGTCTACCAGTACGCGACCGGCATCTCCGCGGCCGTCGCGCTCGCCGAGGGCATCCGCGAGGAGGGCGACCCCGCCGCCGAGCGCTACCGTGAATTCCTCTCCAGTGGCTCCCGCGAGTACCCGCTCGAACTGCTCGAAACCGCCGGCGTCGACATGACCTCTGCCGACCCCATCGAATCGGCCATCGACACCTACGACCGGTTCCTCGGCGAGTTCGAGGACCTGGTCTGACCGACGCCCGACGGCGTCCGCGCTGTCGAGCGAGCGGGGGTCGTCAGTCTCCTCGCCTCAGCGTCCCCGACCACGTCCACGGCCCCGTCCGCGTCCCCGCCCCTGTTCGTCGTCTTCGTCGTCATCGTCTTCGTCGTCATCATCGCTGTCGTCACGTTCGTCGCCGACTTCCTCCGGTTCTTCGTCGTCGTCTTCGTCATCCCTCTCGGTCTCGTCCTCGTCGTCACGTTCGTCGTCGATTCCCTCCGCTTCGTCGTCGTCTTCGTGGTCCTCCTCGGGCTCTTCATCGTCGTCCTCGTCGTCGGCTTCCTCGCCGGGTCGCGCGTCGTCGCTCCGCCCGCGGCCGCCGACACAGGAGTTGTCGGCGTTTCGACCGCGGCCGATCCGGCGGACGTTCCAGGGCCGATAGTCGACGTCGCCGAAGATTCCGACACCCTTGCCGGGGTGGTTGCCGTCGACGTCGGGACCGGTGGCGTGGTCCCAGTAGTTGCAGGTGGCGAGCAGCGTGTTGGCGCCGTCTTTGCGCTGCGTATCGACGACGCTCGCACCTCCTCGGCCGCGTCGGAGGCGACCTGCGGGGGGCGAAAACCGTCCCTACTCGCGTCGTGGTCGCGCTTACTCACCGGGCCAGAGAGAGCGAGAGAGCGACGGCCGGTGACGTTTTCGGCCGCCAGCGCGTCGCTCTCCGGCGTACCGCCGACTTACCCACCGACACGTCCGTCCTTTCGGGCGTGACCGCGTCGGCCCGGAGAACGGGGATCGGAGCGCACCAGCCACGACCGAATGCACGGACGGCAGACTTACCCTCCCGGACAGCACACCCCTGCCATGGACGGAGCGGACCTCGACGAGGTCGACCGCGCGATCGTCCGGATCCTGCAGGAAGACGCGCGACACAACACGAACGCCACGATCAGCGACCGCGTCGGTATCGCGCCGAGCACCGTCGGCAACCGACTGAACCGGCTGGAGGACGCGGGCGTGATCAGAGGGTATCGACCCGAGGTCGACTACGAACGCGCGGGGTATCCGCTCCAGGTCCTGTTCGTCTGTACCGCGCCGATCACCCGGCGCACCGAGATGATCGACCGCGCGCTCGAGATCAATGGCGTCGTCGGCGTCCGCGAACTGATGACTGGCCGCGAGAACGTCCACGTCCGGGTGGTCGGCGGGTCGAACGTCGAGATTACACGTATCGCCGGTGAAATAGCCGATATCGGGCTCGAAATCTACGACGAAACCCTCGTGAAAACCGAAGCGACCCACCCCTCGATCCGCTTCGACCCCAACGAGTGAGCGTTGTCACTCTCGATGACAACAGAGCGGATCGTCGACTGGCGACTTTCTTTCGAAACATCCTGCACGGGAATTTCCGACAGGGTTTACCCCGTGAGTGGGTTCCGTTGGTGTATGCCTCTCGTCGAACCCGCAGTCGAGCGCGCAGCCGAACCCGCAGAGAGCGTGGCCACGCGCGTCGTGTCCGCCGTCGCGTCGCGCGAGGGCGTCGACCCGACCGCGATCGAACCACCGCTGTACGACGCCATCGACCCGGACGCGCTCGACGCGCTCGTGGCCTCGAACGGGGAGTCGGGCCTTCACGTCTCGTTCACCTACTGCGGGTACCCGATCACTGTCGACGCCGGCGGTGGCGTCAGTGTCGGTGTCCGCGACCACAGTTCCGTCGCAGCCACCGGGACCGCGACCGACTGATACTGTCGGCCGTCGGATCTCGTCCCGGCGCCGGACATTTCCTCCCGCGACCCCTTCGACCCGATATGGACACCGACATCGACCGGTCCGACGGCGCGACTGCCGACCGGGTCGTCGTCTCGTATCCCGCGGACCTGAGCACCTGGGGGCGGTCGATCCTCGACCGGTCCTCGTTTCGCGCCTACCTCCGGAAGACGCTCGGGTCGGTCGCCGTCGGCGACGTCGTCGAGGAGTTCGTCGGCGTCGGCTGTTGCGGCGACACGCTCGACGTCCCCCTCCGGATCGAATCGGTGGAAGGTGGTGACACCGTCACCGCGGACACGGCGATCGAGTACGAGGTCCGGGAGGCTTGCGGCGTCGCGGGCGGCTGGCTGGTCCAGAGCGAGAGCGGACCGTAGCCCGCCGATAGTCGTTGTATCGTTTTCCGCCGCGGCCCGCCGGCTACGCCGTCGACTGCCACGGCCCGCCCGCTACGCCGGTGACCGGAGCGTGAGCGTCCGCGTCTCGACCGGTGTTTCGTAGTACGCCTCGCGGAGGGCGCGCTCGTCGTCGAACGCCTGTCGGCCGACGGTGCGGACGGGGAGCCAGGCGGTCAGCGGGTCGGCGTCGAACGGGTACGGGTCGACGGTGAACTCGCCGGGGCCGACCGCAGCGAGAGACAGCGTCGCGTCCGCCTCTGCCCCGCTCTCGGGGTCGTCGCGCCCGGTCGTCGGCACGTCCCCAACCGCCGCGTAGCCCGGCGGCGCGTCGGTGACACAGAACGCGAGCGACAGCGTGTCCCACGCCTGCAGCCGTCTGTAGTCGGGCCAGAGCCGCCCATCGTAGCCGTCCGGGACCGACTGCGACTCGTGGAGACACGCGATCAGGCGCTCGTCGGCAGGTGACACCTCCGGGCGGTCGGCCGCCAGCAGGTCCGCCAGCAGCCGCGACTGACGGGCCTCCTCGCGGTCGACGAACGGTTCGAACGCGGTGGGCGTCTCCGGCCACGACGGCGAGAGGCCGTAGCGCTGGCGCCGGAGGCCGGCGCCGTGCAGCGACACCAGCAGGCCCGCGTAGGCGTCCAGTTCGGCGACGGCGTCGATGCCGTCTTCGTAGAGGGAGACCCACGTCTCCGGGTCCATCTCGCGGAAGTCGACCGGACTGTCGCCACCGTCGAGGCGAGGCGCCATGTCGTAGGAGTGCCAGCCTGCGTCGTGTTCGTGGGCGGCGATACGCACGGCCGCGTCGGGGGTCGCCCGCTCGACGGCTCCGCCCCAGTGGTCGGCGAACTGGCCCGCCAGCCGCGCGTGGTCGGGCTGGGTGACGAGCTGGAGGCCGTCGTCCGTTTCGGCGACTATCATACGCTCCCTTCGGCCGCCGGGACAGTAGGGATTGCCCCGCGACGCAGGGGTGAGAAGAGTCGCGCGCGTCAGGGCAGATATCGCACGCTGACGACGCCGTCCTCGGCGCGGACCTCGACGCGTTCGACGCCGAGTCGGGCCGCGCGCTCGACGGTCCCCTCGTCGTCGAGCACGTCCGCGACCGCCGCCTCGGTCCCGTCCTCGGGGACCGTGAGAACGTGGACCTCGCCGGTCCCCGCTCGCTCGTGGCGGGTCACCTCGCCGACGGCCTGGTCGGCGGCCGTCTCGCGGGCGCGCTGGGTCGGCGGTTCGGGGCTCTCCGAGACCGAGACCGTGTACTGGCTGTCGGTCTCGACGACCGACCAGACGACCTCCATCGGCGGTTCGGCCTCGATGGTACCCTCGAGCACGTCGCCCGCTTCCAGTCCCGGGTTCTCGGCGAGCGTGTGGATCTGGCGGTCGCTCGCGTCGCGCAGGACCGCAGACGACTCGTCGGCCTCGGTCACGACGAACGTACCCTCTTTCATGGGCGAGCGTAGCCGACGACGCCTCTTGCCCGTTTCGTCCGCGGGCCGCTCGCGGGCGGCGAGAGCGGTCCCAGTCGGCCCCAGTCAGCCTCGGTCGGTCCCGACCGGTCCCGGTTGACTGGCCGTTTCGCAACCGCCCGTCAGCGGTAGTAGCGGTGGACCAGGTAGATGAGCGCGGCGCCGGCCAGCGGCGGGACGGCGCCCGCGGCCCGCGGGAGCGAGTAGAGGAACGCGCCGATAGCGCCGGGCGACTCCTCCTGGAGCGCCGGTGGGACCGAAATCCCGAGGCCGGCGTACAGCGCGAGCAGGAACAGGAACCCCGTCGCCGCGAGCGCGCGGTCGTAGCCCGCCGACGGCGCGCTGGCACCCGGGGTCGCCCGGCGGCGGTGGCGGCGCGCGACCGCGAGGATCGGCGCGACCAGCGGCGCGATCACGAGCATCATCAGGAAGACGAAAAACGCCCGCGAGAAGGTGAACGTGCCGCCGGCCCCGCCCGTCGTGTTCGCGATGGCGACGACGACCGCGAGGACGAACAGCACCGCGACCAGCGCCGCCGCGAGACCCCCGACGACCGCGTAGGCCCGGAACAGCCGCGAGTCGCTGTGCCGGAACGCGTAGGGGAAGGCGCCGAAGATACCGCTGTAGGAGCGTTCGTCGGGTACGTCCTCGGCACTGGCCACCGGGCCGTCCGCCGCGTCGGCACTGGCCGTCGCGTCGTCGGTCGCGTCGGCACTGGCCGTCGCGTCGTCGGTCGCGTCGGCGCTGGCGGTCGCGTCCTCGGCCGCGTCGGTCGCCGACCCGGTCGCACCGTCTCCCGCGGAGGCCGTCATCGCGCGCTGCTTGGGCGCGGCGCCGAATAAACCACCCGTTCGCCGCCCGGGCACCACCCGACTGTGGGGCTTTTCACCCGCCGGCGCCTACCGCGACTATGCGCGTCTCTCGCGGCCGTGCCAACTCGGTCGCGGCCGACCGCGCCGCATCCGAGCGCATCGTCGAGCGCGTCGCCGACGAGCGCGACCCCGCGGTGCGGGTCTGGCGGCCCCACCGACAGGTGGCGTTCGGCCGCCGCGATGCGACCGAATCCGGCTACGACCGCGCTCGCGAGATCGCGAGCGACCGCGGCTTCCCGCCGGTCGAGCGCGACGTGGGCGGTCGCGCGGTGGCCTACACGGGGTCGACGGTCGCGTTCGCCCGCGTGACGCCGATTTCAGACGCCCGCGGGGGACTGCAGGAGCGCTACGACGCGGTGACCGCCGACCTGCTCGGCGCACTCGCGACGCTCGGCGTCGACGCTCGCGAGGGCGAACCGCCCGACTCCTTCTGTCCCGGAACGCACTCGGTCCAGGCCGACCCGGTAGAGCGAGACGATACTGCGGGCCGCGGACCGGCCAAACTCGCCGGCCTCGCACAGCGTGTCCGCAAGACCGTCGCGGTCGTCGCGGGCGTGCTCGTCGTTCGCGACCACGACTCCATCGCGGCGGTCCTCGACCCCGTCTACGACGCGCTCGGCGTCCCGTTCGACCCCGCGACGGTCGGGAGCGTCGCACGAGCGGGCGGCGAGTCCGACCCCGACGCGGTCGTCGCGGCCGTCGAGGCGGGACTCGTCGGCGACGAGTCGACAGCGGTCGAACGGATCGGCGATGCGAGCACGGGAAACCACGGGACTTAGGACCACGGCCGTCGGAGGTGGGGTATGCTATTCCGGACGGCGACGCTCGCGGACGGCCGTCGGCGGGACGTCCGCGTCAGCAGCGAGCGGATCGAGTCGGTCGGGGAGGGACTCGACGCGAAGGAGGGCGAACGGGTGGTCGACGCGACGGGCAAGCGCCTGCTCCCCGGGATGGTCGACGCGCACGTCCACTTCCGCGAGCCCGGCGACTCGCACAAAGAGACCTGGACGACCGGATCCCGGAGCGCGGCCGCGGGCGGCGTGACCACCGTCGTCGACCAGCCCAACACGTCACCGCCGACGACCGATGGCGCCGCCTTCGACGAGAAGTACGACCTCGCGATGGACTCGCTGGTCGACTTCGGGCTCAACGGCGGCGTCACCGCCGACTGGGACCCCGACTCGCTGTTCGAGCGCTCCCTCTTTGCCCTCGGCGAGGTCTTTCTCGCCGACTCGACGGGTAACATGGGTATCGAGCGGGACCTGTTCGTCGACGCCCTCGCCGAAGCCGACGCCCGCGGCGTCACCGTCACCGTCCACGCCGAGGACGCGACGCAGTTCAACGTGAGCGCGCAGGAGCGTGACGACGCCGACGCCTGGAGCGCCTACCGCACCGCCCGCGCCGAGGCCGTCGCCGTCGGTCAGGCCTGCGAAGTCGCCGCCGAGCGCGACGCGCGCATCCACGTCGCGCACACCTCCACGCCGCGGGGCATCGACATCGCGAGCGAGGCCGGGATGACCTGCGAGGTCACCCCCCACCACATGTTCCTCTCGCGGAGCGACCTCACCGATCTCGGGACGTTCGGGCGGATGAACCCGCCGCTGCGCCGCGAGAAGCGCCGTCAGCGCGTCTACGACCGCGTCGTCAACGGCACCGTCGACATGATCGCGACCGACCACGCGCCCCACACCCGCGAGGAGAAAGACGCTGCCATCTGGGACGCCCCCTCGGGCGTTCCGGGCGTCGAGACGGCGCTGCCGCTCTTGCTGGCCGAAGCGCGGACGGGCAAACTCTCCTACGAACGCGTCCGTGACCTGACCGCCGCCAACCCCGCCGCGGTGTTCGACCTGCCACAGAAGGGACGGGTCGCCGAGGGGCTGGACGCCGACCTCGTGCTCGTCGACCCCGGTACCACTCACGAGATCCGCGGTGAGCGGCTCCACTCGAAGTGCGGGTGGACGCCCTTCGAGGGCTGGACCGGCGTCTTCCCGGAACTGACGACCGTCCGCGGCACCGTCGTCTACGAACGGGACTCGCAGGAGGCGCCCGGCGGCGACTCGGAGACGTTCGCCGACCCCGTTGGGCGGAACGTCCGCGCGAGCGGGTCGAACGAGGAGGGGGCCGACGAGGAAACCGCGCGGCCGGCGGCCGCCGAGGACGCCGCGGACGCCGAGGCGTCCATCGCCGACATCGCGGCCGATATCGTCGAGGAGTCGCCCGACGAGGACCGTTCCTGACTGTCGGCGGTTCCCGTTCAGACCGCTCGGTCGCGCGCCCGTTCGAGTCGCGCGTCGGGCACGGGCCGGACCACGCCGTAGAGGAACCGGTACGCGATGAGGGCGACAGCGGCCCCGACGAGCACCCCGGCGACGGTTTTCGGCAGGGACAGACCCGTGAGGACCACGATACTGCCGGTCCCGACGGTCGCCCCGACCACGAGGGCGGCGGCCAGCGCGTAGCGCGACCACCCGTCCACGCCGCCCAGTCGGTGCTCGTCGGCGTAGTAGAACGTCGCGAACCCGACCGCTGCCAGCGCGGCAACCCACCACGCCCCTTGCAGGCCCTCGGGACCGACCTGCAGGAGCGCGAGCGCGACCCACATCGCGGCCAACCCGGTCTCGAGGAGGACGATGCGCCGAGTCGCATCCATGGCGAAATAGGTATCTCGCTGACAGATAAGGCTAGTCGTCGTCGACGGCGTCGGCGGCGGTCGCCTCGAAGTGGTGGCCGCAATCCGGACACTCGATCTCGTCGTGGCGGAGCGCGGCGGAGTGTTCGCGCACCTCGCGCATCACGCCCGAGATCTCGTCTTCGGCTTCGAGTTCCTCCTCGACGGTGAGTTCGACGCCCTCGACTTCGAGCAGGAACTTCGCGACTTCAGTGGCCTCGTACATCACGTCGTCGAGCTCCTCGGCGGTGAAGAAGTCGCACATCGCGCCGTAGAGGAAGGTCGCGCCCGCCGTGCGGACCTTGTCCTCGAAGGACGCCCGGGCCTGGTTGACCGCCTGGGGCGTGTAGGTGTCGGTCATGAACGGGACGAGTTCGGGCAGGTTCTCGCCGATCTTCGTCATCTCGACGCCGGTCTCGGTGCGGAAGTCGGCACAGAGACGCGCGATGGCCCACTCGCGGGCCGTGATGTACGTGCGGTCGCGCAGGAACTCGTTGGCCCGGTCGTAGGTCCCGCCGTCGATCTTCTTGAACCGGTCGTACTTCGCCACGTCCGGCGGCAGGTCAGGGCCCGAGTCGGGGTCGGGCGCGTCGGTGGCCGGCGCGTCTCCATCTGTCTCGGCCTCGCTCTCCGCGTCGTCTTCCGCCGCGTCGGTGTTGCCCCCCGTTTCAGCAGCGTCGGTCGTTGCGGCGTGGTCCGCGGTCTCGGTCGGCGTCTCGTTCTCGTCCGTCGCGGTCGCGCCCCCGTCCGCGGCGCCCTCGTCCGCGGCGCCCTCGTCTGCTCGGTCGTCCGCGCCCTCGCTCGCGGGTCCGTCTGTCATGGTCCACTCTGCGTGCGGGCCGTGAAAAAGGGTGTCGTCGGCCTCGCGGCCACCTCTCGTTTGAGTTAAACAATGGTTATATATGTCGGGTGAAAATGAGCGTGCAGAACGGTACCATGGCTGAAACGGCGTACCTGGCGAGCACGGTCATCACGGGGTTGCTCGGGGTCGGCGTGGTCGTGCTGGCGCTGCGGGCGCGGCGCTGGCACCAGTACACCCCGCAGGGGGCGTACGGCGATCTCGCGGCGGGTGGCGGGCAGCCCGCCTCCGGACTGAGTCGGATGGCACGCGCGACGAGCACCTGGACGGCGGCGTACCTCCTCGTCGTCCTGACGGCGCTGGGCGGCGTCGTCGCCTTCTCCAGCGGGGCGCTCACCGGCCCGGCGCTCGTGGCGGGGCTCGGCGCGGTCGTCGCCTTCTACCTCGTCGCCGGCGTCTACATCGCCATTCGCGAAAACGGGCGCTCGAACGCGCAGGCGACCGCGGGCGGCGCCATCACGCTCGGCATGGTCGCGATCCTCGTGATCGTCGGGACGCTCCTCACGGCGTAATGGCCCACTCCACGCGCTCGCCGCCACCCGGCCTCTCCGTCCGCCTCCTGATGGGCATCGTCCTCGTCCTCGAGGGTATCCTGCTGTCGACGTACTTCCTCGCGACCCCCGCCGAGGTCACCCAGCCGCGGTTCGTCCTCTACCCGTTCGTCTGGATCAACGTCGGCCTCTGGGCCGTCTTCAAGATCCGCGTCCCGACGGCGCCGCGTCGCCACCGCCTCCTCGCCGCGGCCGTCGCCGGCGGCTACTTCCTCCTGCTCGCGAACTGGGCCGGCCTCCTCGGACTGACGACGAGCGGCCATCACGGGGTTCCAGCCGCGTCGCTGGGGCTCTCGATCGGCGCGGGATCGCCCGGCTGGGAGCGCGTCCGCTACATCACCGAGACGTTCTACGTCTCCTTCGTCCCCTTTCGGGTGATCGGCTACGTCTGTCTGGCCTACCTCGTCTACGCGGCCGTCCTCGACGTGACCAGCGCGGCCTTCTCGGGCGCGCTCGGCCTGCTGTCGTGTCTGAGCTGTTCGTTCCCGATCCTCGCGTCGGCCGCGACCGGGATCTGGGGCGGGAGCCTCACGCTCATGTCCGCGGACACGCTGCTCGCGCAGAACTACGACCACGCGCTCGACCTCTCGACGCTCGCCTTCCTGCTGTCGGTCGCCCTGCTGTACTGGCGGCCGGGGTTCCCGTCGCTCGGGCGCGGGTCGGACGACGATTCCTGAGCGGTCAGGACACGATGGCGCCGGACCGGTCAGGGCGCTGTGGTGCCGGGGCTCGAGGGCTGTCCCGGCGGCTGGCAGTCCGAACTGGCGGTCTGGTTGTCGACGAGGATGGCCGTCTGGAACGTACACTCGTGGCGCGCACCGGTCTCGTCGGGGATCCGAAACGTCTGTCCGGTCGTCGGCTCCCGGAAGACCAGCTGGAACTGCGTGGCCAGGCGCGTCCGCTCCTCGTTGCGGACGTGACTGGTGAACCAGTCGTCGACGTTGTCGTTGGTCATCGTGAGCGTGAAGTGAGTCGTTCGCGTCTCGCCGGGCCCGATGAGCGGGTCCTCGCCCGCGGTGTCAGTCGAGAGGTCGCCGCTGTCCGCGGTGAACATCTCGACGCCGTTGGCCTCGGTGGTGAACCCGATCCCGTCCGGGTCGGCGGGGACGGGCACGTCGCCAGGGTTGTGGAGTTCCACGTGAACCGCGATGGTCGTCGTCGTCGCGTTGACCGACTCCCAGGTGGCCCAGCCCCGTTCGACCTCGTAGCCGACGGTGAGCGTCCGGTCCCCGTCGCTCCCGCCGAGCGGGTCGTCGAGGCCGCTGTCGTCGAGCGCGCCGTCGTCGACGGACCCGGCGCTGACGTTCTCGGTGTAGGGGCCGGCGGTGGCGTTGATCGACGCCGAGAGCGCGTCGATCACGGGCGTCTCCTCTTCGAGCATCGTCTGTTCGAACGGGAACTCGCGAGTCGTCGAGAACAGCGCGTCGACCGACACGCTGGCGTTGGCCTGCATGTGGACGGTCTCGTTCGCGCGGACGTAGCCGACCCACCACTCCTCGAGGCGGTTGTTGTAGAGGTCAGTCGTCATCGTCCGCGTCGAGTTGCCCGCCGGGACCGTGATGTCCGACTTCGACCCCTCCGCGAGGAGGACGTCGTTCATCCTGACGTCGTAGTCGACGCGGACGCTGTTGCCCAGCGAGAGTCCGAACGGGTTGGGGTTGTCGACCCAGACGGTGGTGACGATCTCGGTCTCGTTCTCGGAGACCTCGCCCCAGTCGCCCATGTCTTCCACGCCCGCGCTGGGCACGCCGATCACGCCGAGCAGATAGAGCACGACGATCAGACCGACGAGCGCGACGAGACCGATGGCGAAGCGCTTGCCCCATTTCATGAGGGCGGAACCGCCGTCGCCGTCCTCCGGCCCGGCGCCGCCGTCGCCCGATCCGTCGCCCGAACCGGCGCCGCCTGTTCCCGGAGGTGGTGCGTCCGAACCGTCGGCCGCGCCGCGTTGCCCTGACATCGCTGTCCGGGCTAACGCTATCGACGCTGATAAGACCTGTTCTCCCAGGTGTGAACGTTCGGTCCGAACGACCGGTTCGAAGAGTGGCTCGAAAACCGGTCAGAGGATGGAGTAGGCGGCGGCAGTCGTCAGCGCGAGCGCGACGAAGAGGCCGCCGACCATCAGGTACGACACCGACCGCGGTTCCCAGCGCAGGTGCTGGTAGTAGCCCGCGACGACGACGGCTTTCGCGAACGAGAGGACCATGATAGCCGCGAACGCCCACCAGTAGGTCTCGTCCAGGAAGCCGGCGCTCTCGACCCACGCCTGGGCCGTCGCGAGGACGAACAGTACCACGTATATCGCCGTGTAGAGTCTGAGTCGGCTCATTTGTTGTTTCCTCCCATGGTCACACGATGTAGAACAGCGGGAACAGGAACAGCCAGACGATGTCGACGAAGTGCCAGTACAGCCCGAAGTACTCCAGCATCTCGTCGTCGCCCTCGAGGTACGCTCCCCTGATCGCCCGCGGGATCATGTACAGCAACATGATCAACCCGACGACGACGTGGGCGCCGTGGAGCCCGGTCGTCAGGTAGAACGTCGAGGAGGCGACGTTCGTCCCGATCTCCCAGCCGTTCGGGAAGGCGTCGCTGTGGATGTGGAACAGGTGGAGCCACTCCTGGGCCTTGTTGATCAGGAAGCCGACGCCGAGCACCCACGTCACGACCAGTGCGGCGACCACGCCCCGCTTGCTGTTGCGATGGGAGGCCACCAGCGCGAGCACGACCGCGAAGCTGCTCGTCAACAGGAGATAGGTGTTGACCAGCCCCGGGAACGTGACGTGTGCCGCCGGGATGAGTTCGTGCTCCCAGTAGTGCCAGCCGTTGGCGACCCTGAGGAAGAGATACGACCCGATGAACCCGCCGAACAGCACCACGTCCGAACCGAGGAAGATCCACATCCCCAGTTTCATGTTCTCGACGCCCTCGAAGGGCCACCGCTCGGCGATGGCCGGTTCGGGCGCGCTGAAGGGCTGTCTGGCCATCCCGACGAACCCGAACATGACCAGCAGGCCGCCGACGGCCGTCAGCGGGTAGTAAAAGCCCCCTTCGTCGACCCCCGAGAGGCCGAGGAAGGCGAGAAAGCCCGCGAGCCCGACGACGAAGGGCCAGATGCTGGCGTGGTCGGCGTGGCCGCCCCCGGCCTCGTGGTCGGCCGCGACGACGCCCGCCTCGCCACCCGTGGCGACCATGCCGGGGTCGGCGACGGCGCCGCCAGTTGCCGTCTCCGCCGCCGCAGTCGTGCCGCCGTCGGTCGCGGGGCCGCTGTCAGTCGCGGGACTGGCAGCGGTGTCGGCCACCGGGTCACCGCCGCCGTCGGCCGTCGCCTGGGGCTCGTCGCGGAAGCTGAGTTTGCCGCCCGCGTAGCTGGGGATCCCCGGGAAGTTCTCCAGCGGCGGCGGCGAGGCGACCGCCCACTCCGCGCTGGTGGCGTACTCCCAGGGGTTGTCGCCGACCTCCTCGCCCGCCGTGAGGCTCTTGAACATGTTGTAGAACATGATGAGGAAGGAGGCCCCGAGCAGGAACCCGCCGATGGTGGCGAGCTGGTGCCAGAAGGTGAGGCCGACCTGATAGTCGAAGACCCGGCGCGGGGTCTCCCAGGCGCTGAACATCGGGAAGTACAGCAGGTTGAACCCGACGAAGTAGGTGACGAAGTGGACCTTGCCGAGGAACTCGTCGTACATCCGCCCGGTGATCTTCGGGTACCAGTAGTAGAGTCCGGCGAAGAGGGCGGTGGCGCCGGCGACCATCACGTAGTGGAAGTGCGCGACCACCCAGTAGGTGCCCCGGAACTCGTAGTCGAGCACGACCGCGCCGAGGAACACGCCGGTGATCCCGCCGATGATGAAGAGGATGAGCGCGCCCAGCGAGAAGAGGAACGGCGTGGTAAAGCGGATGCGCCCCTTGATCATCGTGTAGATCAGCGAGAAGACCATCAGGTCGAACGGCAGCGAGATACCGATGGTCGTCACCATGAAGAGGGTCTTGATCTGGAGGTTGATCCCCGTCAGGAACATGTGGTGCATCCAGACGACGAAGGACTGGAGCGCGACGAGGACCATCGAGAGGACGAACCACTTGCGCCCCACGAGCCGGCGGCCGGTGAACGTCTGGAAACACTCCGCCATGATCCCCAGGCCGGGGAAGAAGACGATGTACACCTCGGGGTGACCGAAGAACCAGAACATGTGGGTCCACAGGAGCGTGCCGCCCTCGGAGGTGAAGTAGGTCGTCCCGATGAGGTGGTCGGCGGCGAGGATCATCAGCGCCGCGAGCAGGGCGGCGAAGGCAAACAGCATCATCCACACCGTCAGCAGGATCGACATCGAGAAGACGGGCAGGTCCCGCATCCGCAGGCCCTCGGCGCGCATGCGGTACATCGTGGTCAGAAAGTTGACCGAGCCGAGTGTGACGGCGGCGATGAACATGATGAGCGCGAGGACGACCGCCGTCCCGCCGACGTTTGGCATGTAGGTGGGGACGTTCAGCGGGGCGTACATCGTCCAGCCGCCGTCGAACGTCCCGCCCTGGAAGAAGGAGGCAATAAAGAGCAGCCCCGAAAACAGGTACAGCCAGTACGACAGCGCGTTCATGCGCGGGAACGCGAGGTCGTCGGCACCGATCTGCAGCGGGACGATGTAGTTCGCGAAGCCGAAGGCGAACGGCGAGATGAACCAGAAGACCATGATCAGCCCGTGGGCGGAGACGGCCTGATTGTAGGCGCCGCCCGAGAGGATGCCCGCGCCAGGCGACCAGAGCTGGACGCGCATCAGCATGGCGAGCGCCCCACCGAGCACCAGGAAAAACAGGGCGGTGACGAGATAGAGGATGCCGACGTCCTTGTGGTTGGTCGTGAGGAACCAGCGTTTCACCGAACTCGTCGGGGGGAAGTCGTGTCCGTGGTCGTGGTCGTGGCTCATGGCTGGAGAGCGACCCGGGCGTCCGGCGCGCCCGCGGCCGCGTCGAGGTCGTTCGTGGTCGGTCCGCCGACCGTCGCCGGTCCGTCGTTCGTGGCCGGTCCGACCGCGTTCATTTCGGTTCCGTTGCTGTCAGTCGCGTTCGTCCCGTCGTCGGTCCCATTCGTCCCGTCGTCGGTCCCGTTCGGCCCGCTCGTGCCCGCGTACCACTCCTGGTAGGCCGAGGGGCTCATCACGACGACGTCGGCGGTCATGTAGGAGTGGCCCGACCCACAGAGCTCGTAGCAGTTGGCGGTGTAGGTGCCGGTCTCCTCGGCGACGAACCACGCGGTCGTGGTCTGGCCGGGGATGGCGTCGGATTTTATCCGTAACTCGGGGACGCCGAAGTTGTGGAACACGTCGAGCGACGTCACCGAGAGGTTGACCACCCGGTCTCTGGGCACCCGGAGTTCGCTCGTCGAGTGGCCGTTGGGATAGGTGAACTCCCAGCCGAAGCGAAAGCCCTCGACGTGAACGTCCAGCGCTTCCTCGCTGTTGGTTTCCTCGACTGCTTGCGCCGCGCCGTCTTCGACGTACAGCAGCGACGCGTAGGTCCAGACGACCAGCGAGATGACGATGATCGCCGAGAGCGTGAAGGAGAGAAACAGCTTCTTCCCCTTGCCGCCGCCCTCGGGCAACTCCCCGAGTTCCGGCCGGTCGGCCTCTGGCGCGGGGTCTTTCTCCTCCCGGTAGCGGTACTTGTAGGCGTTGTACAGCGTGTACGCGATGACGACGACGCCGACGAGCGTCCCGAGCACGAGGAACACGACGAAGATGTCGTTGAACACGTCCGCCGGCGCTCGCACCCCCGACCCCGCCAGCACGGCGTCACCCGTACCCGGTCCGCCGCTGGTAAACACCATTTTCAATCACCAAGAACCCATCCCCTCTTAGCGTTTGTGGCCCGTTCACGTACCGTATATTACGACACGGGAACAGGTTCGGCGCACTCTTGGCGGTTCGGACCCCGTCCAGTCGTCGACGCGCGCTGGTTATTTATACGGGGCACGCTTCTTGTGTGATAATGTCTGGCAATCACGAGAGCGGCGTTCCGACGGGGGAGGAGGAGCCCGCGGAGCTGACGGACGTGGAGTCGCTGGGCGAGCTGCTGGTCGCGGTGCTGTGGGACGGCGTTATCGGTGCCATCGCCGGCACCGCTGGCAACGCCGTCATCCTCGGGACGATCCTGCTCGCGTCGCTGGCGGGCGGGTTCGACTTCGACTCGTTCGCGACGGTCGCGGAGATCCTCAACCTCGACATCGTGCTCTCGGCCGACGAGACGCTCTGGGCGGGCGTCGTGATCTTCGTCGGCGGCGGGATGACCACCCTGCCGCTCCTCCTCGCCACGCTCGGCGCGTACCTGCCGGGGCGCAACTACGCCGAGAAGGGACTGGTCTTCGGCGGCGTGATGTGGACCGGCTTCGTCCTCGCGTACTACGCGGGCTACGGCGGCGTCGCCCTCGCCGTCTACGTCGTCGCGACGTTCCTCGGGCACCTCGGCTACGGCTACGTCACCGGCTGGATGATGGACCGGTTGTTCGCAGAGGAGGGCCGCCCGGTGCTGGCCGCGTCGGTCACCTCGCCGGCCGCGATGACCGAAGCCAGCGCCGACCCCGACGGCAACGTCCCCCGCGAGGAGACCACGCTCGTCGATGACGTCGTCGAAGAGCCAGACGAGTCGGGCAACTGACCCGCCGCGCGCCGCCAGTCCCGCTCTCTTTCTGCCGTCGCCGGCGAACCGCTTAACGGCCGGCGCCGCGATGTCCGCGTATGCACCTCTCGGAGTCGACGTGGCCCGACGCCGCGGGCGTCGAGGCCGATCTCGCGATGCTCCCCGTCGGCAGCACCGAACAGCACGGCCCGCACGCGCCGCTCTCGACCGACGCGCTCGCCGCCGAGACCATCGCGGCCGCGGGCGCCGACGCCTACGACGACGAGGTGGTCGTCGCCCCCACTGTGCCGGTCGGCGTCGCCGAGGAACACCGCCACTTCGCCGGGACGCTCTGGGTGAGCGAGGACACCTTCCGCGCGTACGTCCGCGAGACGGTCGGCTCGCTGGCCGCCCACGGCTGGGACCGCGTCGTCGTCGTCAACGGACACGGCGGCAACGTCGCGCCACTCCGCGAGGTCTGCGGGCGGATCACCCGCCACGACGACGCCTACGCCGTCCCCTTTACCTGGTTCGACGCCGTCTCGCTCGACGGAGAAAGCAGCAGTGAGAGCGAGGCACTGCCGGTCGATCTGGACGAGATCGCGATGGGTCACGGCGGTCCGGTCGAGACGGCGCTGGTCCGCGCGGTCGCGCCCGATCTGATCAGAGAGGACCGCCTCGACGACGCCGCCGCCGACGCGGCCGACGGCTGGGGCGAGTGGGTGGCCGGGACGAACCTCGCCTACGACTCGGCGGAGTTCTCTGAGAACGGCGCGGTGGGTGACCCGCGTGCGGGGACGGCGGAGCTGGGCGCGTGGCTCCGCGAGCGAGCGGCGGAAAAGCTGGCGACACTGCTCGAGGCCGTGGCGGCGCGGGAGCGGACTGGCGACTGACCCCCGACTGCGGCGCTGGATCGACGCCGAAGGTTTCGTTCAGGCCTCGGCTTCGTCAGCGTCGGCGTCCGCGTCGGCCGCGTCGTCGGTCTCCTCGTCGCTTTCCTCGGCGAAGTCTTCGAGCGCCGAACGGAGCTGTGGGACCGTGCTCGCGAGGTCGCTGACCTGTTCGTGGGCCGCCTCGACGTCGCCGATGACGTCCTCGATCGCCTCGATCTCCTCGGCGAGGTCGTCGGCGTCCTCGAAGGCGTCGGCGCGCTCGCCCATCGTGTACCACTTCTTGGCGTCCCGGAGGTGTGTCTCGGCGTCCTCGACAGCGAGCGCCGACCGGAGCGCGTTGAGCACACCGAGGGTGTTGTCCGCGTCGACGTCCCAGATGGCGTCGGCCTCGGGCAGTTCCGCGCGCGCTTTCGCCAGGCTCTCCTCGACGTCCTCGCGCATCTCGCTGGCCGCGTCCTCGAACAGTTCGTCGTCGTCCAGTGTCGCTTGACTCATACCATCGCCTACGGCCCCCGCCGGTTTAAACACGTGCCTGAAAGTGAAAGTGAAACCGCCGCTGTGAGCGGCCGATACGGGCGATAACGCGCGAGGTGGTGATCAGTTACTCCACGGTGGGATCGATCCGCCGCTCGCCGCCGTCGTTCCTCGGCGTCACTCGCCCACGTCGACCAGTCGCATCAGCGGGTAGCCGTCCTGCATGTCCATCCGGGCGCGAGTGGTTGTGCCCTCGTAGTCGATGTCGATCTCGACCTCCATGAAGCGGCCGGTGAGTTCGGTGTAATCGGCGGGCGAGTCCGCGAGCGCGTCGGCGAGTTCGTCTTCGAGGACGTCGACGGTGACCCCCTCGCAGTGAGGCTGGTTCTCGATCGACTCCTCGATGGCGCGGGCGAGGCTGTCAGCGCTGTCGGGGCTGACCGGCGTCCCGGCGAACTGGTGGTACAGCGCGCCGAACTTGATGCCCGCCTCGAAGCAGGCGGTCTGGGCGTCCGTCGCGACGGCGTCGGCAGTCGCGGAGGGTTCAGTGTCGTCCATACCCGTCGGTCGGTCGCCCGCGAGTAATCAGTGTCGGGAGCCGTCTGTGTCGGGAGCCGTCTGTGTCGGGAGCCGTCTGTGTCGGGAGCCGTCTGTGTCGGGTACCGTCTGTGTCGGGAGCCGTCTGTGTCGGGTACCGTCTGTGCATCGCCGGTCTCCGGTTCGGGGCGCGTGACCGCGGTCCCCGAACCCGAACCCGGTCCCCGGACCCAAACTCGGTCCCGTCACTGCGGGGAACTGCGCCCTTTTTGTCCGCAGGGGCCCGAAGGGCGGCCATGACTCCCACCGAGGCGACCGCCGAGGCGCTCGGTCGCGCGTGGCTGGCCGACGACGCCTGGGACCTCCTGACGCGACTGACGGAACTCGACGACCGACTCGGCGGCCACCCCGGCGAGCGCCGCGCGGCCGAGTACGTCGCCGAGGCCTTCACCGACGCGGGCGTCCGCGCGGTCCGCGAAGACCCCTTCCCGGTCCAGCGCTGGACCCGCGAGCGTGTCGAGTTCGCCGTCTCGGTGCCCGACCGCGGCGTCGAGCGCTCCTTCGAGGCCGTCGCCTTGCCCTACTCGCCCGCCTACGAGGGCGACGCGCCGCTGGTCGACGTGGGTCACGGGACGCCCGAGGAACTCGACGCGGCCGACGTCGCGGGCGCAGTCGCACTGACTCGCACCGCGACGCCGCCCTGGTTCGACCGGCCCTACCACCGCGCGGAGAAGGTCGGCCACGCGGCCGCCGCCGGCGCCGAGGCGTTCGTCTTCGTCAACCACGTCCCGGGCCAGTTGCCGCCCACCGGTGCCCTGCGCTTCGACGCCGAGGCGGCCATTCCGGGGCTCGGGGTCAGCAAGGAGACCGGCGCGTGGCTGGCCGACTACGCCGACGAGGGTGCCCGAGCGCGCGTCCGCGTCGACGCCACGACCGACTCCGGCACGAGTCGCAACGTCGTCGGACGAGTCGGTCCCGACCAGGAGGGTGCAGACGAGATCCTCGTCCTCGCGCACTTCGACGCCCACGACGTCGGCGAGGGGGCGCTGGACAACGGCTGTGGGACCGCGACCGTCGCCGCAGCCGCGCGGGTCCTCGCGGCGATGGACCTCGCGCGACCGGTTCGGATCGCGGGCGTCGGGAGCGAGGAACTCGGCCTCGTCGGGAGTCGAGCGCTGGCCGACCGGACCGACCTCGACGGCGTCCACGCGGTGGTCAACGTCGACGGGGCCGGCCGCTTTCGCGACCTGAACGTCCTCGCGCACGGCTCCGAGGCCATGGCCGACCTCGCCGAGGGCCTGCTGGGCGAGCTGGGTCATCCCGCCGACGTGAGCACGCGCCCTCACCCCTACAGCGACCACTGGCCCTTTCTCCAGCAGGGCGTGCCCGTCGTCCAGTTGCACAGCAAGAACCCGGACGCGAGCGGGACGTGGGACCGCGGGTGGACCCACACCCGCGCCGACACCCGCGACAAGGCCGACCGGCGGACCCTCCGCGAGCACGCGATGATCCTCGCACTCCTCGTCGCCGAGGTGGCCGGCGCCGACGTGCCGAGACTCGACCCCGGCGACATCCGCGATCGCCTCGAAGCTGGCGGCGCCGACGAGGGGATGCGCGCCGCCGGTATCTGGCCCGACGAGTGGTCGTGAGTCGCTGAATCGCACCGGGTGACGCGACCGAAAGAGTGACCGCCCCGGCGCGTTCTGTCCTGTCCCGCGGCGCTAGTCGCCCGGGCGGATGACCGCACCGAACGGCTCGAGATACTCCAGGCCCTGCAGCCCCTGGCTCTGCCCGGCGATGGTGATGTCGTACACGTTCGCGCCGGTGAAATCCGCCCCCCGCAGGTCGACCTGTGTCAGATCCGCACCGGCGAGGTTGGCCCTCGTGAGCGTCGCGTTGTAGAGAGAGGCCCCCGTGAAGTCGGCTCCCGAGAGGTTCGCGCCGTTGAAATCGGCGTCGCTCAGGTCACACCCACTGAAGTCGTGCCCACTGAGGTCGACTTTCTTGAGTCTGATGTTGGTCATGTCCGCCGCCTCTGAGAAGTCGACGTCCACGAGTTCGGCCCTGTTGAACTTGGCACTCGAGAGGTCCGCTCCGGCGAGGTCGGCCTCGTTGAGGGTGGCGTAATTGAAGTTGGCTCGATTGAGGGTGGCCCCCGAGAGGTCGGCTCTCACGAGGTTGGCCGAGTTGAAGTTGGCTCCAGTGAGATCGGCCCCCGAGAGAGTTGCTCCCGAGAGGTTCGCGGTACCGAGGTCGGCTCCGGGTTCGATATCTTCTGGCGTCACGTCGGGGTCGTTCGGGATTTCGTAGTCGTTCATATCCGGTGCAAGGGCCGGACTCTCAAATCGTTTGTCCGCTTCGCGGGGGTGGTAGCCGCTCGCACAACCGCGTCCCGCCCCAGGACCCGCGGAAGAACGCGCCCCCGCCGCAACACCGATAGGAGGGGCGAGCGATCCGGGGGCATGGCAAACCCGACTGTCGTCTTCCCCGAACCCCGCGAGGTCGTCGTCGAGGACCGCGAGCGCCCCGACCCCGGCCCCGACGAGGTCCTGATCGAGACGAACACGTCGCTGGTGAGCACCGGGACCGAACTGACCGTCCTCTCGGGGGACTACCCGGAGGGGTCGAACTGGGACGACTACGGCGAGTACCCCTTTGTCGCCGGCTACGCCAACGTCGGCACGGTCGTCGAGCGCGGCGACGGGGTCGCTGACGCGGACACCGGCCTCGACCCCGGCACACGCGTCGCGACGTGGACGCCCCACGCGAGGTTCGTCACCGCCGCGGCCGCCGACTGCGTGGTCGTCCCCGACGACGTGAGCGACGCGCAGGCCGCGCCCTTTGCCATCGCACAGATCGTCTCGAACGGCGTCAGGCGGGGCCGCATCGACTGGGGCGAGACCGTCGTCGTCTACGGACTCGGTATCCTCGGCCAGTTCGCCGTCCGGCTCTCCCTGCTCGCGGGGGCCGAGACCGTCGTCGGGGTCGACCTCGCGCAGTCGCGGATCGACTACCTCCCCGACCACCCCGCCGTCGTCGGTGTCGACCCGACTGCGACCGATCCACAGGAAGCCGTCGCCGATATTACCGACGGCGACATGGCCGACGTGACCTTCGAGGTCACGGGCAACCCCGACGTCATCCCCGAGGAGTTCGCGACCCTGCGCGACCAGGGCCGACTCGTGCTCCTCTCCAGCCCCCACGGCGAGACCACTCTCGACTTCCACGACCACGTCAACGCCCCCAGCATCGAGATCATCGGCGCCCACATGCTCTCCCATCCCGACACAGCGACGGCGCAGGACCCCTGGACGATGGCCCGCCACGCCGAACTGTACTTCTCGTATCTGCGGCAGGGCCGCCTCGACGTCGACGACCTGTTCTCGCACGTCCGGAGTTACGAGGACGCGCCCGCGCTCTACGAGTCGCTGCTGGACGACCGGACCGAGGCGATGGCCGTCCGGCTGGAGTGGTGAGACAGCGACGGTCCGCGGCATCACAGCGGGACTCACCCCACCGCGCGGCGATCCGCAGCGGTACTCAGTCCGCCGCGGTCACTCGGCGCGGGCGTCGACGACCAGCGTCGTCGGGAGCTTACTCATCAGCTCGGGCGTCATGATTCCCCACGGCCCGGCGTCGTAGTCGTCGGGATCGCCGCTCCCGGGTTCGATCAGTTGCTCGACGCGAAAGCCCGCATCGACCAGCTCGTTGTACACGTCGCTGACCCGGTGGCGGTAGGTCACCTGGTCGACGCCCATCTCGGGTTCGCTGATGACCTGGCGGCCCGTGTCGAAGTAGCTCTCCTCGATCCGGTGGCTCTCGGGGTCGGCCAGTCCGTAGACGGGATGGGGCGTGGCGAAGACGAACCGGCCGCCGTCCCGCAGGACGCGATGGGTCTCGGCGAAACAGGCCGCCAGGTCGTCGACCCACTGAAACGCCCAGGCGCTGAAGGCCACGTCGAAGCGGTCGTCGCCGGCCGGAATCTCACGCACGTCACCGCGGACGAGCGAGACGGCAGCACCACAATCGGCGGCCAGTTCCCGGGCGTGGGCCAACTGCGCGGCGGAGAGGTCAACGCCGACCACGTCCGCGCCGCGCCCGGCCAGTTCGACCGTACACTGGCCGCCGCCGCAGCCGAGTTCGACGATATCGTCGCCGGCCACGTCGGTCAAGAGGTCCACGCCGCCGGACTCGTAGCCGGTCCAGTTGAGCCCCACGTCGAGGTCGAGTTCCGCCTGGAACGACCCGGCCGTGGCCTCCCACCAGTCCCGCACTTCCTCGGTCATACCCCACGATTCCGACCGACCCGAATAGGTCTTGTGTGCCGCCGCGGTTGCGGTGTCCCCGGACGAGGGCGAGTGGACGTATCGCGGAACCCGCCACTTCGAAAGGGAGTTACGCGGCGGTCGCACACGGGGACACAATGACTGCCGACGACCCCGAGCCGACCGCGGATCTCGTCGCGCTCACACGCGAGGCGCTGGCGACGGGGCCGCTCTGTGACCCCTGTCTGGGCCGACTCGTCGCCGACCGGAGCTTCGGCCTCACGAATCGCGAGCGCGGCCGGAGCCTCCGCGTCGCGCTCGCGCTCCAGGACGACGAGCCGATCTCGGACCTCGAACCCGACGCCGAAGACCCGTGCTGGGTCTGCGAGGGCGAATCCGCCGAAGAGCGCGTCGAGGAGTGGGCCGACCGCGCGGCGTATGCCGTCGCCGACTACGACTTCGACACCTTCCAGGTCGGGACGCGCGTCCCGCCGCTCTACGAGGAGAACGACCGCCTGCTCCGCGAGGACCTCCGGCTGGATCCCGACGCGGGCGAGCAACTGAAAGCCGAACTCAACAGAGAAGTGGGTAAGCGCTTCGGCCGCGCGACCGACGCCGAGGTCGACTTCGGCCGTCCGGACGTGCAGGTGACGCTCCACCTCGGCGGCGACGAGGTCGAGACGCGGATCAATTCGGCGTTCGTCTACGGCCGCTACCGCAAACTGGAGCGCGACATCCCGCAGACGAAGTGGCCCTGCAACGACTGTAACGGCACTGGCCTGAACCGCGGCGAGGTCTGCGAGGGCTGCGACGGGTCGGGCTATCGCTACGACGAGAGCGTCGAGCAACTCTCCGCGCCCGTGGTCGAAGACGCGATGGACGGCGAGAGCGCAACCTTCCACGGCGCCGGTCGCGAGGACGTCGACGCGCTCATGCTCGAAGGCGGCCGGCCGTTCGTCATCGAAATCGACGAACCCCGCCAGCGCGCTGTCGACCCCGAGACCCTGCAGACCGAGATCAACGATTTCGCCGACGGGAAAGTCGAGGTTATCGACCTGCACCTGGCGACCTACGACATGGTCGAGCGCGTCAAGGAACTCGACGCGTCGAAGACCTACCGGATGGCCGTCGACTTCGACGAACCGGTCGCCACCGACGACTTCGCGGACGCGCTCGACCGCCTCCGGGGCGCGACGGTCGAACAGCGCACGCCCCAGCGCGTCGACCACCGCCGCGCCGACCTCGTCCGGACGCGCGAGGTGTACGACATCGAGGGCGAACTGGCGGGAGACGGTGCCGACTCCGGGAGCGAGAGCGGCGGACCCGAAGAGGCGACCGCGGCGACGGTCGAACTCCACGGCGAGGGCGGTCTCTACGTCAAGGAACTCGTCTCCAGCGACGAGGGTCGGACCGAGCCGAGCCTCGCGGGCCTGCTCGGCGTCGGCGCCGAGGTGACCAGCCTCGACGTGCTCGACGTCGAGGGCGAGGACGAACCGTTCCTCACCGAGGAGTTCGTCCGGGAGTACGAGAGTGGAGACGGAGAGAGCGAGGACGGGACGGACGACGGCGACGTGGACGCTACCTGAAGCCGGTCAGTCGTCGGTTTTCCGCGCGGGCGGCGTCTTCGAGACGATCTTCCCGAGTTTGTCGCGGTTGTCCGCGCCCCAGCGGTAGGCTCGCTCGCGGAGGTCGGCGTACTCCTCGAACTGCCGGGCGAACTCGTAGAGCGGGCGGATCTCGTCGGCGTACTCCGAGCGCAACAGCGCCTGTTCGACGGACTCGCCACAGGAGTAGACGGCGTCGTCGGTGACGAGGTGCGCGCACTCCTCGTAGTCGTCGGGCAGGCGCTCGCGCAGTTCGGGGGAGAGTTCGGAGAAGCCGACGAGTTCCAGGTCCGAGCGCTCGACGATCCAGTCCGCAGACCACGTGCAAAAGCCACAGTTGTCGTCGTACACGAGCGTCGCGTCGTCCATGCGTGTGCGTTGGTGTGCCGCCCTTTTCGGTTTCCCGGTCGAGAGCCACGTGATCGTGACGTCGGGACCGAGACCACCCCAGCAAACAGCGTGAAAGTTCCCGCGCGAGGCGGCTGTGCCGCGAGTGGCGAGGGGAGCGCGCAGCGAGGTCGTCGGGCGCCGCACGCCCGATTGCCCGGGGAACCTTCGGTCCCCACTGCCCCCGACTCGAACGGGGCGGGGCTTTCACGCTGTCCGCAGTGGGAGGGGGCCGGCCCGAACGACACCGGCGTTCCGGATCGAAACACCGATTCTCGCGGATGGAACCGAACGCTCTTTGAGGGGGACGGACCCGAGACGGGGTATGGACACGGACGAGCTGGCGGTGGCGCTGGCCCTGGGGCTGGTCCAGGGACTGTTCGAGTGGCTGCCAGTCTCCAGTGAGGGCAGCGTCGCGCTCGCGCTCACCGCGACGGGCGAACCGGCCGACGCCGCGACGCAGTTCGCCCTCTTCTTGCATGCCGGCACCGCCGTCGCCGCGCTCACCTTCTACCGCGACGACGTGCTTGCGATACTGCGCCGCCTGCCCGAGTGGCGCCCGGGCGACGCTTTCGACGCGGAGCGCGCCGACCTGACCTTCTACGCCATCGCGACGCTCGTCTCCGGCGTCGTGGGTCTGGGCGCGTACTTCACCCTCGAGGCCATCGTCTCCGAACTCACGGGCGGCGCCTTCGTCGTCGTCATCGGCGTGCTGCTCGTCGGTACGGGCCTGCTCCAGCGCGGCGCGAGCCGGTGGGGACTGGGCGAGCGCACGACGCCCGACGCCGTCGACGCGGTGCTCGTGGGGTTGATGCAGGGCTTCGCCCTCTTGCCCGGCGTCTCGCGCTCGGGGACGACCGTCAGCGCGCTGCTACTGCGCGGCCACGACGGCGAGGGCGCGCTCGAACTCTCCTTTCTCCTGTCGATCCCCGCCTCCCTCGGCGCGGGCGTGCTCGTCGTGGTCACCGAGGGCGTCCCGGCCATCTCGCCAGCCGCCGCAGTCCTCGCGCTCGCGGTCAGCGCCGTCGTCGGCTACCTGAGCGTCGGCGCGCTCGTCGCGCTCGTCCGCCGCGTGGCCTTCTGGGGCGTCTGCGTCGGTTTCGGCGCGCTCGCCGTCGTGGGCGGCGCCGTTTTGCTGGTGTAGTGCGAGCCGCTTAGGTGAAGAATGAAATCGGAAACTGCCACCAGAAAGAAAATCAAATCACTCAGAGAAAAGGGGAAGGAGCACGATCTCTATCACGCGGGTGAAATTGACGCTCTGGAATGGGTGTTGGAGGACGAATGAGTGAGGAACCGCGAGAGTACGACCGAGAGTTCACCACACCGCTGGAGTACCGTGTCCGTCGACGAATCGGCTACAGCCACAACCACAGTGAGGTGACCCGATTCGTGGTGCAGATGGAGTATCGACTCGACCGAGAGTGGGTCGAGATCGTCCGCTTCGATCACGACCCCGAGAGCGACCACGGCCACGACGTGACAGACGAGGGTGTCCATCTGGATGTGTACCGCGATGGTGAGAAAATCCAGGCAGAAGAGGTCTTTCCGCCGATGCCCGCGAGTGACGCGCTCACCTTCGCCGAAGAACACTTGAACGAGCACGCCGAACAATACATCAACAGGTTCGAAACATGGCACGGGATCAGGAACCGATAACGGACGACGAACTCGAAGAGTTCGAGGATGCGATGGAAGAACAGGCAGAAGACCTTCACGAAGCACTCGCGGAAGATCTCGGCGGCGACCCCGACGACCACCGGAAGCGTCCAGTCGCCAATGGCGGCGAGTGATGAAAAACTGGGGCAGGGAAGTCGGGACACTGACTCCACAGAAGCGGGGCGTAAAGACTTCATACAAGAATATCAAGAAGCGATTTCTCCTGCAATTCGGTTCGTCACAGATAGAGAACCGACAGTTCCTCTTCCCCTACGCGGTTCTCCCGTACATTCTCCGGCAACAGGTCTGAACAGCGGATAACATCAACCAAATTGCCAAGGACTGTTATACACGGCCGCACAACCGACGAACGACAGAGGCCATGAGCGGTGACGAGGCGAAACTGGTCGACAGCGCGGCCGACTACTGCGACGTGGTCCACGACGGCGACCCCGTCGCCGACCCGCGCTGGCGCTCCGCGCGAGTGGTCGTCACGAACAAGCGGCTGATCCTCGCCGAGTCCGGCGGCAATCGTTCGTTCGCCCACGACGCGCTCGAACTCGTCGACGACCCCGCGAGCGTCGCCCCCGACGGCCTCGCGGCCGAAGGTGCCACCGCCTTCCGCGCCGGCGAGAGCGTCTTCCTCGTCGACGCGGCCGATATCGACGCGCTCGACCGGGAGTACTGCCGGGCCGCGCTCGACACCGAGGTGATCCTCGTCAAACACCCCGCGGTCGTCGGCGGCGTCGTCCAGGACACCGAGTGGTCGAAGGCTCGCTTCCGGTTCGCCGACGACGAGGTGAAACTCGCCCTGCCCGGCGGCGGCGCGGCTTCCTTTCCCGTCGACGACGTCGGGACCGTCGAGACGGCGACGGAGACGGTGATGGGCGACTCGCGGACGGTCGTCCGCCTCGAGCACACCGACGACGAGGACCGCAGCGTCGAGACGCACTTTTCAGGTACCGCGGCCCACACGCGGGCGCTCACCCACCTCTTCGAGGCGGTCGTCGCCGAGCGCGGCAGCGAGGAGCACGAACTCACCGAGACGGAAAACCAGGTGCTGATGGCGCTGTACTCGGGCGTCTCGCCGTTCGAAATGGCCGATTTCGTGGGTCTCGACGTCGACAAGGTCGAGGAGATCTACCAGAAACTGCTGGAGATGGGCGCGGTCGACGAGGTGCGTGTCCGCACCGAGGTGTCGCTGAACGCCCACGGGCGCAACCTCGCCAGCGAGGCCATGAGCGAGCAGTAGACGTCACCCGCTATCAGACCCAGTCGTGTTCGTCCCAGCCCTCGTAGTGTTTCAGGCGACTCCTGATCTCGAACGGTTCCCACTCGCACTCGTCGTAAAGCACGTCAGCGAGTGCTCCAAACTCACTGTTGTTCAGTTCGATCCCCCGGTTGCCTTTTGACGTGATGTAATCCTCGCTCCGTAGTTCGTCGAAAACCGCGCTCGCAGTGGGGTAATCGCCCGTTTCGATGGCAGAAATCGAGAGAAGGTTCTCCTCGACGATCGGCGAGCCCCAGCGGTGCTCGGCTATCATCGCCGCGAGGAGAGCACATTTCACCGACGGCTTGCGCATATTTTCTCTCTTCACCTCTCTTTTATAAATATATGTTAACTCGCGTTTACGCTCAGGCGAACAGTTATGTACGCCGACCGGCGTACTGACCACATGAGCGAGTCGACGGGAACACATCCAGCGGAGGAAAAAGACACCAAGGAGGCCCGGCTCGAGAACCCGACCGGCGTGCTCCATCTCTTTCAGCACGAGAGCGTTCCGATCCTCGTCGACGCTCTCCTCACCCTCCCTCCGGGACGGGAATTCAACAAGACGGAGCTGGCCGACCATGCCGGTGTCACCCGTCAGACAGTAAGCAACTATATCGACCTGCTACTGGAGACGGATGTCGTCGAGGAAGTCCCGAATACCTCGCCTCGCCGGTATCGCGTCGCCAAGAGCGACGTCGTCCAGGAACTCTTCGAACTCAACAGCGCGCTGAACGTCGCCGGCGAGTAGCGGCATGGCCGCGACCGGCGAGAGCGCGCTCCTCGTAGTAGAGACTCACTGACGATAACGGGGCCGAAAACCCTAATGGCGGACGCGGGGTAGGCTCGACAATCCCACCGGCGCCATGAGCGACTCCGAGACGAAGATCACGGACGTACAGGGCCAGTACATGCAGGCCGTGGAGTCCGGCCGCCAGATCGACGACGCGAGGTGGCACTCCTGTCGGATCGTCCTGACGAACAAGCGCCTGGTTCTCATCTCGGAGAGCAAGATGTCGGTCGCGCTCGAGGAGATCGACTCCGTCGGCGGTCGCTACGACGTCAACCAGCAGACCGCACAGGTCGCGAGCTACCTCGCGGTCCACGTCGGCGACGACGTCCTGCTGGTCTCGGCGGCCGAACACGACGCCTTCGAGACCGATTTCTACCACGCCTGTCTCAACGGCGAGATCGTCTTCGCGAAACACCCCGCCGTCGAGGGCGGCGTCGTTCAGAGCACCGAGTGGGCGAAAGCCCGCATCAAGATCACCGACGAGACCATCCGACTGGCGCTGGCCGACGGTCGCAAGATCGACATCGAGCGCGACGACATCGGCGAAGTCGAAGAGGACGAACGCGAGGCCGCCGGTGAAAAGCGCCGCGTCATCGAAGTCGAACACAGCCAGGAGGAGATCAGCGTCGAGACCCACCTCACCGGCAGCGAATACAACCTGTCGGTGCTCTCGCTCGTCCTGGAAGAGGGCGTCGAGCGCAATCGCGCGGATCTGGATCTCGGCCCCGTGGAGAAGCAGGTCGTCATGGCCCTGCACTCGGGGGTTTCGCCGTTCGACATTCCGGGGTTCGTCGACGCGGAGGTCGCGGAGGTCGAGGAGATCTTCGACCGGCTCATCGAACTCGACGTCATCGAGGTCGTCCGCGAGCGCACCGAGGTCGAGATGACCGCGCAGGGGCGCTCGGTCGCCGGCGAATCGATGGGCGAGCAGTGAGGTCCTGGCGAATCACCGTTCAAGACTGAGAGTGGAGCAGCGGGTCCGCGAAACGACTGCAGTCGCTTGCTCCTGAACGGCTGAGCGACAGTTCTATGAGTGCCACTGACATGCCACGACATATGGACACGGAAGAGGACGACAACAGTAACATGGTGAAACTCGACGTCAAAGTCCCGAAACGATTGCTGGAAGAACTCGACGAGTTCGCGGAGGAGTTGAGCTACACCAATCGATCGGAGTTCGTCCGCGAGGTGTTGCGCGACACCACGGAACCGATTCTGACACCCGGTGCGCGAGAGGGTATATCTGAAGGATACGCGGACGTCGCCGCGGGCCGGACGATGTCGATGTCGGAAGCGAAGGACCGACTCGGCATCGAGAGCTAGCAGAGGAAGAAGTACATCCAGGCGGGGATATGGATGATTCCATCTTCATTATCAAGCACGTCCGAATTATTGACACAGATACCGAATTCAGCGTTGCGTTCATCTAGAAATCGCTTCATTCCACGCAACGACCGCGAGGTAGCATCACCATTTTTCACTTCGATCGGGAGGAGGTACTCGTTTCCGTCGAGAACAAAGTCGACTTCGCCGCCAGAATCGTAATAGGAGATATCCGCGTTCTGTGCATTCGAGAGGTAGAATTGTAATCGCCGAGTGTGATCGCAGACCGCCGTCTCGAAGATCGGTCCCATCGCTTCCGGATTCTCTACCGTCGACTCAGCGAGAGTTCCGTTCAGCGCATTATAAATTCCAACATCCTGTAGATAAATTTTCGGCAGGCCACCAGAGGAGTACTCTGAACCGCTGTACTTCGGACAGCGATTGACCAGATAGAACTCGTCTAAGTGCTCCAGATACGCATCAACCGTCTGTCGGCTAACATCTGCGGCCTCGGCAACACTCGACTTGCTCACTTTCGATCCCGTAGAGGCAGCCAGCAGAGAGAGCACCCGCAGCACTTTCTCCGGCTTTTCGACCTGAAACACGTTCGCAAGATCGCCAGTGACTGTGTTCCGTAAGTCGGTATCCAGAACGGTGTACGAGTTGGGAACAGTCTCGTTGAGAACCCCTGGATATCCCCCTTTGAGGAGGTACTCGTCTTTCAATCGCTGCAGTTGTGGCTTCTTACTCTCATAGACGCCAAAGAATCGTGAGAGTGCACCACGGAGTGCCGTTGAGTCACCTTCTTTCACGCTCTCTTCGAGCTTCGAGCGTAGTTCAGTGGATTCGTCGTAAACCGTCTTTTCATCAATAACAGATTCGTAGCGGACGTACTCGATGAATTTCATCGGCATCATAACCCGTTCGTCCATCCGGCCGACGAGCGTATCACCCGCATCACTCTTGATCAGGGTGCTGATAGAACCGGTGGCGACGAACTGGAGATTCGAGTACGTGTCAGTGTAATACTTTAGCGTATCTGCCCAGTTCGGTGTCTTCTGCACCTCGTCGACGAAAATGTAGACCGTCCCATCGACGTCCCGGAAGTCCTTCTGAAGGATATTTGTCTTGAACGTCTCGATGGCCTCTTCGATTATCCCTTCCGGATTCGAGAGGATCGCACTGTTTTCTATTGTGAGGTACAGGATTCGGTTACTGGGAATGTGGTCTTCCGTGAGTAGCGACTCGATCAATTGGCCACAGAGCGTTGTTTTCCCTACTTGCCGAGGGCCACGGATTGTCATAATAGACCGCTGAGACGTCATCAAACGCTCTCTGATCTTGTAGAAGTCGCGCCGACGGTGTTCCGCCTTTTTCAACGATTTCTGAACCCCTTCGCCCCCCCACCACAGATTCATCCGATTCAGCAGAGCCAGCAGATTCGCTTCGTCCATACTCCTTTGTGAGACTGGATCTTCATAATGTTGTTGACTGCAGTTAACAATATCTGGAAATAGTTGGGTACTGAAGTTTGCAATATCGTTCCAGATCTGAAGAGTGCAGTAGGCAATATTCGAAAGCGTACGTTTCGATGGACGGGTCGTTGCCGTTCACGTCGGCCAGTAGCTGCATTCGTTACCCCTCTTCGGACGAACGGTCCTGGTCGTGGCCGGGCGGAGCTGGGAACTCGGTTTTTCCTCCCCGGGTTCGGTCCACATACGTCAGACTCGCGCCCCAGAAACTTGAAACCGGACCGGGGCGACCTACTGGTATGAGCATCGACACAGCGGTCGTCCTCGCGGCGGGGGAAGGGACGCGGCTCCGGCCGCTGACCCACAACCGGCCCAAGCCGATGTTGCCCGCGGCGAACCGACCGATACTCGAGTATGTCTTCGACGCGCTGGTCGCAGGAGGCGTCGAGCGGATCGTCGTCGTCGTCGGCTACGAGCGCGACCGCGTCCAGGACTACTTCGGCCCGACCTACGGCGGGGTCGACCTGGAATACGTCGTCCAGCACAAGCAACTCGGGAGCGGGCACGCCCTCCTGCAGGCCCGCAACGCCGTCGACGGGCCGACGCTGGTCGTCAACGGCGACCGCGTCATCGACGCGAGCATCGTCTGCGACGTCACGACCGAGTTCGAAGAGTCGGGCGAACCGACGATGGCCGTCCTCGAACGGCCCGAGACCGCCCAGTACGGCGCGGTCGTCCTCCACGAGGGCGACGTGGCCGAACTCGTCGAGAAGCCCGACACCGACGAGTACCGGCTGATCAACGCCGGCGTCTACGCGTTCGAACCCTCCGTCTTCGACGCCATCGAGGATACGCCGCGCCAGGCCGGCGAACTGGCGCTGACCGAGACGATCACACGACTGATGGAGTCGGGGCGGGTCCGCGGCGTCCGCACCGAGGGGATGTGGGTCGACGCGACCTACCCGTGGGACCTGCTCGCGGTCGCCGACGAAGTGCTCGCGCGCGGGCACGTTGCAGACTCCGCGCGGGACAACGGCAGCCCCGCCCACGGCGAGGCGTTCGACCGCGACCGGTACGAGCGCAACCGGGACGACCGCGTCTGGGTCGACCGCGACGCGACGGTCCACGACTCTGCCGTGTTGCAGGGCCCGGTCGTGGTCGGTCCCGACTGCGAGGTCGGTCCCGGCGCGGTCGTCGGCCCGAACGCCGCGCTCGGCCAGAACGTCACCGTCGGCGCGAACGTCACCGTCCGGCGCTCGGTACTGGACGCCGACGCGCGCGTCGAGGCCGGGTCGACGCTCATCGACACCCTGACCGGTCAGGACGTCCGCATTGGCGCCGGCACCGTCGTTCCGGGCGGCCCCGCCGACGTGCGCGTCGGCCGCGAGGTCTTCGAGGACCAGCGTCTCGGGGCTGTGCTGGCCGACCGCGTCGTCGCCGAGGGCGCCGCCTCCTTCTCGCCGGGGACGCTCGTCGGCCCGCGAGCACGCATCGGTACCGCCGTCCGCGCGAGCGGCACGGTCGGCGAGGGCGCGGAGGTGGTGCGCTGATGTGCGGGATCATCGGCTGTGTCGGCCGCGACGACGAGACGCTCGACGTGCTCGTTCACGGCCTCTCGAAACTGGAGTACCGGGGCTACGACTCCGCCGGCGTCGCGCTGACCGGCGACCGCCTCGACGTCTGCAAGCAGTCCGGCGAGATCGCCGACCTGAAGCGCGCGCTCGAGGCCCGCGAGATCAAAGGTGCGGCCGGCATCGGTCACACCCGCTGGAGCACGCACGGCCCGCCGACCGACGCCAACGCCCACCCCCACCTCGACTGCACCGGCGACGTGGCCGTCGTCCACAACGGCATCATCGAGAACTACCAGGAGCTCCGGGACCGGCTCGTCTCTGCCGGCCACGGGTTCAAGAGCGACACCGACACCGAGGTCGTCCCGCACCTCATCGAGGACGCGCTCGCGGGCGGCGCCGACCCCGAAGGGGCGGTCCGCGAAGCCGTCGCCCAGCTGGAAGGGAGCTACGCCATCGCGGCGGTCGTCGCCGGCGAGGACGCCGTCTACGCGGCGCGCAACGACTCGCCGCTCGTCCTGGGGATCGGCGACGACGCCGTCTATCTGGCCAGCGACGTGCCCGCCTTCCGCGATTTCACCGACAAGGTGGTGTACCTCGCCGACGGGGAGTTCGCCACGCTCAGGGCCGGCGACTACCGCGTCAGCGACGCCGACGGGAACGCGGTCGAGAAAAGCGTCGAGACCGTCGACTGGGACCCCGAGGAGACCGGCAAGAGCGGCTACGACCACTACATGCTCAAGGAGATCCACGAGCAGCCGCGGGCGCTCAGGCAGTGTCTCCGCGGGCGGGTCGACGAGATGAGTGGGACTGTGGACATCGAGGACCTGGGCGACCTCTCGCCGACCGGCGTCCAGTTCGTCGCCTGCGGGACCAGCTATCACGCGGCGCTGTACGGCGCGCAACTGTTCCGCGCGGCCGGTATCCCCGCCCAGACGTTCCTCGCGAGCGAGTACGCCACCGCCGTCCCGCCGATCGGCGACGCCCTCGTCGTCGGCGTCACCCAGAGCGGCGAGACCGCAGACACGCTCTCTGCGCTCCGGGAGGCGCGCAAGCGCGGCGCGCGCACCCTCGCGGTGACGAATACTGTGGGCTCGACGGTCGCCCGCGAGTGCGACCACGCGCTGTACATCCGCGCCGGTCCGGAGATCGGCGTCGCGGCCTCGAAGACGTTCGCGACGCAACTGGCCGCGCTGAACCTCCTCACGCTCGGGACGAACCGCGTCGACGGCGCGCGCTCGGTCATCGCGGCGCTCCGGGACCTGCCCGGCAACGTCCAGTCGATCCTCGACAACTCGAGCGCCGCGTCGGTCGCCGAGACCTACGTCGACTCGGACGCGTACTTCTTCATCGGCCGCGGTCACCAGTACCCCGTCGCGCTCGAGGGCGCGCTGAAGATGAAGGAGATTTCCTACAAACACGCCGAGGGCTTCGCTGCGGGCGAGCTGAAACACGGCCCGCTCGCGCTGGTCACCGAGGACACGCCCGTCTTCGCGGTCGTCACTGGCGACGACGAGATGGCGACCAAAACTGTGGGCAACGTCAAGGAGGTCGAGGCCCGCGACGCCCCCGTCGTCGCCGTCACCGACGGTCAGTCGGACGTCGAGCGCTACGCCGACCACGTCCTCGAGATTCCGGAGACGCATCCGCGTGCGGCCGCCGTCCTCGCGAACGTCCAGCTCCAGCTCGTCTCCTATCACGTCGCGAACGCGCTCGGCCGGTCGATCGATAAACCGCGGAATCTGGCGAAAAGCGTCACCGTGGAGTGAGGAAAGTTCAAAATTTAGTCATCGACGACACGAACCCCTTCGATCCGTTCGAAGTGGTCGACGATCGCCGTGAGAACGGGGAGTTTCTCGGGATCGGGTGTGAGAGGTCTATCTTGAATCAGCGAGAGAATCCCGTCGTTCACGGCGGGCGTGAATCGCGTAAACTCCGATGAGAAACCGCCGTGTTACTGCTGTTCTTGAGTCTTCAATAAGGCTGACCGAACTCTACTTTCACTACGGTTGGCTGACATTCAAGTCCGGAGCGACCGTACGTTAGAATGGCTGATGAAGCGCACCAACACGTTCGTCGTGCGACCGCTCTCTGACGATGGAGAGCAGGTGCTACGGGACCTGTTGGACGCTTCCGCCGCTCTCTGGAACGAGATTAATTACCAGCGCCTCATGCGCTACAACAACGAAGACGACTTTGAGGGTGACGTGTGGGACGCCGATACAGGCCGACTCGAAGGGAAATACAAAGATGTTCTCGGCGCTTCCACCGCCCAAACTGTACGGCGAGCAAACAGTGAAGCGTGGCGCGGGTTCTTCGAGAACAAAAAGGCGTATCACGACGAGTCGAACACGTCGGTAACGGAACACCCCGAACCACCGGGATTCCGTGGCAACGAGGACGACGGACGTGTCCTCAAAGGAGTCGTCCGAAAAGACGCATACTCCGTCGAGTGGGGTAACCGCTCCCGGCTTGAGATGGTTGTCGGAAAAGACCTCCGAGACGGGCACAACAGCGCGAAAAGTCGTCTCCGACTGGAAATCGTTGGTGACCCGAACTGGCCCGACTACGACAAACAGGGCCGGTTGGACCTGTGGTACGACGAGACTGATTGTACCTTCCGAGCTTCGCAACCCGTGACTGTTACAGATGCACGGGACACTCCACTGGCCACAGAGAAGGCCGCTCTGGACATCGGTGCAAACAATCTCGTCGCCTGTACCACCACGACCGGCGAGCAATACCTGTACGAAGGCCGGGCGTTGTTCCAGCGATTCCGTGAGACGACACGAGAAATCGCCCGGTTACAGTCCAAACTCGAAGAAGGGCAGTACAGTAGCAAGCGTATCAGGCGGCTGTACCGAAAGCGAACCCGTCGCCGCGACCACGCCCAAGAAGCACTGTGCCGTGACCTGCTGGACCGACTGTACGCCGCGGGCGTGGACACGGTGTATATCGGTGGGTTGACCGACGTGTTGGACACACACTGGTCGGTCGAAGCCAATGCCAAGACCCACAACTTCTGGGCGTTCAAGCAATTCACCGAGCGGTTGGCGTGTACCGCCGAGGAATACGGTATCTCGGTGGAAGTCCGGTCGGAGGTATGGACCAGCCAAGAGTGCCTGCAGTGTGGTTCGACAGGCCGAACGACACGGCATCAGGACACGCTCACCTGTCAGTGTGGGTTCGAAGGCCACGCCGACCTAACGGCGTCAGAAACGTTCCTGAAGCGGCAGACAGAGAAGGCAGTCGGGCCGATGGCACGGCCCGTGCGGTTCGAGTGGAACGACCACGAATGGTCGGGGAGACCACACCCTCACGAAAGTCCCAAAGAACAGCGCACAGACCCGAGTACCGTCCACCGTAACGGGAATGTTGCTTTCGGGGTGTCGTAGACCGGCTAAGACTCCCACGGAGGAAACCGCGCCGTTCACGGCGCGGAGGATGTCATCACACGGGCCGGGTAGTTGCTGTTGCAACTGTACGAATTCGAAACCGCCACTTTTGCCGAATTAATTCAGCGAGCAATAGATATATCACCGCAAGTCTCGTAACGTACGCTGTAAGAGAGATGGATTTGACCGACACGACGGATGACATTCGAGATGCGGATGAGGAGCCGCCTGACTTCGGGGAGTGGGGTGACCCGGAAGCGCTGCTGAAAGGCGGGCCTATCAGAGAACGAATGCTGGATGTCGTGCTACAGATACGTGAGCCGACGAAGGTCGCAACGATCGCAGAGCGTGCTGACTGCGATACCGAGACTGCGCGGGATTACCTGGAGTGGTTCGCCGAGATGGGGATGGTGCGGGAGATCGAGGGACGGCCCGTTCGATATGAGCGCAATGGGTCGTACTTGCGATGGCGGAGAGTCGAACAGATCCGTGAGCGGTATTCGGATGAGGAACTCGTGGATGCACTCAGCGAGACGATAGATGCGATCGCGGACTATCGAGAGCGGTTCGACGCCGATTCGCCCGAAGACGTGTCGTTGACGAACGCCGACACCGGGATCGCGGTCGAGGAACGGTGGGAGGCACTGAGCGAGTGGGCGACGCTCGAACGCCGGGCAGAGTTATTGGATGCGGCGCGGCGAGACGAGAGTCCATCGGGCGGGAGTGTCGGTCGTATCGATGCCTGACGATTCGGGAGGTAGGACTGGCCCTCTCGATGCGGATGTGTTGCGCCGGATTGCACGCCGGTTGGAGACGAGTGACCGGTTCGCCACGGTGTCGTACCGTCCGGAGTCCGCGCCGAATGCGGTCGTTGCGGACTACGACACGGGATATTTCCCGGCAGCGATACGACGAGCGTCCCTCCGGATCCGGTGGTTCGAAACGGACGACTTCTCCATCCACTACTCGGAACAGTATCGAAATGGGGAGAACTGGGAGTGTCGCTGGGGTAGGCATCCAAATGCCCACAATACACGCGTCCATTTCCACCCACCACCGAATGCTGCGACGCCCGGGGAGGATACCTCGCACGCCGTGGATTGGCGGGACGTAATCACACAGGTGTTAACCGAGCTAGACGAGCACGTGCAGGCACTCTGGGGAGAGTTCTCGGGGTGAGGTCGGTTTCGTCGCGGAGTCGGTCGTAGAGGGCGCGTTCGGCTTTGATGGCCACACGTCTGCCGAGGAAATCCTCAACGAGACAGTGCGTCATACGGCAAGCAACGACACGCCTTGGTATTCGTCATCCCGGACCGTCGCGGAACCGTTCAATGGGGGTGTCCGTGACCTCGTCATAGTCGTCGTCGCCGCCGACCAGAAGCGTCGCCTCGACGGCCTCTGCGGCTGCCAGCGCGAAGGAATCGCCCAGCGCTGGATTGTACGTGAGGATATATTCGGAGGCTTCCATCCAGATGTCGCCGACATCTACGGTCTCGACACCGACGTCGGAAAGCCAGTCGAGATATTCGTCGGCGGTGTCGCGGTCGTACTTCCGTGCGATAGTGTATCGGACCTCGGCGAGGTTCACACAGCACGCGTAGCCGGTGGAGTCCGCAGCGGCGACCGAATCAAGGTACTCCTCGACGACATCGGCCCCGCGTTCGTCGTCGGCGTGCGCGATCAGCGGTTCGGCATCGAACACGACGTGATCAGGGACTGCCATCACTCCTCCGTCGAGAAGCGGACGTCGCGCTCTTTTCGGTCCTGCTCGCGCTTCTCGTGGAGGATATCGGTCGCGGGCTTGTCAGTGGTCGGATCGCTGTTCGCAGCGAAGCCACGCATCTCGCTCGGCGAGCGAACGTGTTCGACGATCACCTCGCCGTCTTCGGTCTCTCGGAACAGCACCTTTCCGGGGGCGTCGATTCCGAGCTTCTCGCGGAATCGCTTCGGAATCGTCGCCTGGCCGTGCTTCGTGACGGCGACGACCTCTTTCTCAGAGGAGTCTGTCTGCTCTGTCTTACTCATTATTCATAGTATTGGAATCGTTCATAGATAAGATTTCTCCATGATCGAAGATGCTATGAGCGCTGAGAAATACTCCGCCCTCGGAAAGGACAAGACTCATGACACCCGACATCTAGTTACTCAAAATATGAGTAACCCCGCGCACGTCGCGGTCACCGGGGCCGCCGGCTACATCGGGAGCCGCGTCGTCCACGAGCTCCAGCGAGTCCATCCGGACTGGGAGGTCACCGCGCTCGACAACTTCTATCTCGGAGACGTCCGGGAGATCGGCGACGTTCGCGTCGACCACGTCGACATCCGGAACCGCGATCGGCTGGAAGACGCGCTCGAAGGCGCGGACGTCGTCCTCCACCTCGCGGCGGTCTCGGGCGTCGACGACTGCGACGAGAACCGGGACCTGGCCTACGAGGTCAACGTCCAGGGGACGAACAACGTGGCGTGGTTCTGCCGGAAGAGCGGTGCCGCGCTCGTCTTCCCGTTCTCGATGGCGACGCTCGGCGACCCCGTCGAGTTCCCGATCACGGTTGACCATCCTCGAGACCCGCTGAACTGGTACGGTCGGACGAAACTCCTCGCGGAGCGTTCAATCGAGGACTTCGCCGACGGTGCGTTCCCGGCCCACCAGTTCATGATCTCCAATCTCTACGGCCAACACGAGATCGACAGACAGACCATCTCGAAGGGGACCGTGACCAACTTCTTCGTCGGGCGAGCCCTCGCCGGCGAGCCCCTCACTGTGTACGAGCCCGGGACCCAGTCGCGCAACTTCGTTCACGTGAACGACGTCGCGCGAGCGTATCTCCTGAGTACGGAACGGTTGCTGGATCGGCTTGCGGCCGACGAGACCGGCGTCGAGAAGTTCGAGATCGCGACCGGCGAGGATCCGAGCATCATGACCGTCGCCGAGACGGTCCGCAACGCCGCCGCGGACGTGCGAGGGATCGACGTCGACGTCGAACTCGTCGAGAACCCGCGGAGCGGCGAGACGCTCGTCAGCGACTTCGACGTCGACACGAGTCGAGCACACGAGCAACTCGGCTGGGAACCGGAACACACCGTCGAGGGGACAGTGCGAGAGCTACTGAGCGACTGATCGGACAGTCACGAACCGACACGCGACCGCGCTGTTACGGCCGGTCGCGATCGCTTTCTTCCGGTGGTTCCGGCGGTTCCAGCAGTGCGATGAGTATTCCGTAGGTTCGGGTCTCGGCGAGGTCAGCGACCGAGAGGTCGACGCGAGTCCCGGCGAGCGTGAGCGTCGCGACGAGGAGGGCGAACCCGAGTGATCTCGAGGAGAGAGAACCCAGCGCCACCGACAGCGCGACGTTCGCGACGACGGCCGCGAGGACGACGAGACTGAGCACCTGTACCGGCCGATCGCGCACTGCAGCCTCGATGCGTTCGAAGAGTGTGCGCGACTCCGCGCGCTGCCAGTTCCGGACCACGGGGTCGAGGATCCAGTCGAGGAGTCCGAGTATCGGACCGACGATCAGCGTCTCGCGGAGGTCGATCACGATCACGTCCGGTTCCGGTTCAGCGGTGAGCCAGCCGTAGAGCCAGGACGCGCGGGTCACTTGCCCCAGCCAGTCCAGCAATCGTGAGAGAGCGCTCCCCTCGAACGCCGAGCGCCCGATCTGACCTGCGGCCCGGATCCACGTTACAACCGTCGCACTCGTGACCGCCGTACGCAGTCGCTGCCCTTGCTCGTTTGTGAGTCGGAGGAACCATGCCGTGATGGTCGCCGTCGCGAGCGCCGCACGGAGACGAGTCCCGCCGCCGATCAGGAGTCGCCCAGTCAGAGAGTCGCGAGCGTTCATTCGTCGTCGGCGTCGAGTTCGGTGACGGTCGCGGTGATCGTCGTGACGCCGAGGTCGAGCGTGACCTGATTGCCTTCCTGGATCGTTCGACCCTTGAACCGGACGCCGGTCTCGCTCTCGCGAACACTCAGTTCGACCGTGAGTGTAACGTCTTTGTTCACCGGGTGTTCGCGTTCGAAGATGTCACCGCTCTCGCTCGTGAGCGTGATCACGGCCGGCGTGACATTGACGTTCGTCACACGTGCGAACGTCTGACCGGCGTTCGTTTCAGTCAGTCCTGCTGTGACACTGTCGGCGCGTTCGGGCGAAACGTTCGCCATCTCGAGGGTGACGGTCCGGGTCGTCTGCTGTCCTGGTTGCTGGAACCCGTCGAGACGCACGATATCGCCGGTGAACTCGTAGGCGAGCGTCCGGAAGGGGAGCGTCGACCCCTCTCGGAGCGGGTTGTCCGAGCCGAATAACGGGAGTTCGCCGTAGCCGAGCGCCTCGACGGAGAGGCCGACGTACACGCGCTTGCGGTCGGGGTCGTCCGTCCCGTAGACCGCGACGTTCTCGACGGTCGCGACCGTCCGGCCGGCCACCTCGTAGGTGTCCTCACCCTGGATCCGTTGTGCGACGTCGACGTCGACGACGTCGGTCACCAGCACCTCCTCGGTGGTCAGTTGCAGATCCGACGTGTCGAGTCGCAGGATGTCTCCCTCGAACTCGTACTGTTGGGTTCGGAACGGGAGCGTGGTTCCCTCCTCGACAGCCTGCGTCCCAAAGCGGAGTTGCTCACCGTAGCCGAGCGTCTGCACCGAAAGACCCGCGTACACGCGTTTGCGGTCGGGGTTGTCGGTGTCGTAGGCGGTGACGTTCTTGACGGTCGCGACCGTCCGTCCCGCCACCTCGTAGGTGTCGCCTTCGTTCAGCATGCGCGCGGTTTCCGCACCGACGACATCGCTCACGATCACCCGCTCTGACTCGAGTTGCAGGTCGGCAGTTTCCGTGCGTATGATGTCGCCACTGAGTTCGTACTGTTGGGTTCGGAACGGAAGCGTGGTCCCCTCTTCAATGGCTTGCGTCCCGAAGCGGAGTTGCTCGCCGTAGCCGAGCGTCTGCACCGAGAGACCGGCGTACACGCGCTTGCGGTTGGGGTTGTCGGTGTCGTAGGCGGTGACGTTCTCGACGGTCGCGACCGTCCGTCCCGCCACCTCGTAGGTGTCACCGCTATCCAGTTCGCGCGCGATATCGGCATTGACGACGCTCGCCACGATGACGGACTCGGTTTCAGGTTGAAAGTCAGCCGTTCCCATCCGGAGGACCTCGGCGTCGAAATCATACGTCTCGGTTTCGAACGGGAGCGTGACTCCTTCTTCGACGGTTTGGTCACCGAACCGCAACTCGTCGCCGTAGCCGAGCGTCTGGAGCGACAACCCGACGTAGACGCGTTTCTCGTCGGGGTCGTCGGTGTCGTAGGCAGTGACGTTCTCGACGGTCGCGACCGACTGGCCGGAGAGCTGGTAGGTGTCTCCGGATTCGATCCGGTTCGCGGTGTCGGCGGAGACGACGCCCGTCGTGAGGACGGGTTCAGTGGTGCGGTCGAGGCCACCTCCGACGCGATCTATCGTCCCACTAAATTGGTAGCCCGCGATCGGGAGCATGAGTGACTGTCCCGCTTCGACGCGAGTCCCGCCGAATCGGACCGCGTCGCCGGTCGAGTACGTTCTGAGCGTCGCGTTGAGAAACAGCGTCTGGCGATCGGGATTTTCCGCGCTGTACGTGGCGATTTCTCGGACCGTCGCGACCCGACTGCCCGCAACGGTGATCGCCTCACCGGCGGAGACGTCGGCGGCAACGGCGTTCGGGACCGTCCCCCGCAGGACCACCGTCCGTTCCGGTGTGGGGAGTGCCGACTCGTTTCCGACTTCCCGGACGGTAGCGTTGTCGAGCGCGTACGACTCGTTGACGAACTCGAGCGACCGTCCGACGCGAAGCGGTTCGCCGCCGACAGTGAACGGTCCGCCACCGGTCTGGTTGACCGCGACACGGACGACCGCGTTCGTACCGCCTCCACCCGTCGTAAAGTAACTGTCCGTGATGGTGACCCCGTGGGTGTCGCCTCCGAGTGAACCGGTATCGCCGACCTCTATCTGCTCGATGAGGAATTCCGATTGGGTCCCCAGGTCGAGCGTGACGTACTGGGTCTCTGTCGGGCCGACTGGACCACCACCGCCACTGACGACCAGCGCGATACCCGCGAGACCGACCGCGAGAACCAGCAGGACGACGAGCGCATCGACGACGTTGACAGTGCCGAACAGGCGACCCTTCTCGTCGATGATCTCCATTCTGTGTCATCGCTGGACGAGTGCGCGCTTAGTGGTTTCGCTTGCCTGACGATCGGATCAGTCAGTCGGTCGTGAGACACCCCATCGCGCAACAAGTCTCCCCTTTGAAGGACAAGATATTTATCTGCGCGAAGTTACTCAGAAAGTGAGTAACCAATGACCATCCTCGTGACTGGGGGCGACGGCTACATCGGGTGGCCGACGGCCCTGCGACTCGCGACCAGGACGGACGACCGCGTGCTGATAGTCGACAACTTCGCCCGCCGCGAATGGGTCGAGGAGGTCGGCTCGGTCAGCGCCGTGCCCATCGCGGGCATCGACGAACGCATCGCCGCCGCGCGCGAGACGTTCGATGTCGGCAATCTGTCCTTCGTCGAGGGCGACCTCGTCGAGAAGGACTTCGTCGACGAACTGCTGACCGTCCACGAGCCCGACGCGATCGTCCACGCGGCCGCCCAGCCGTCGGCGCCGTACTCCCAGATCAACGGCGAGCGCGCCAACTACACCCAGCACAACAACATGCAGGCCACGCGGAATCTCGTGTGGGGGCTGGAGGAGCACGACCTCACCGACACCCACTTCATCGAGACCACGACGACAGGCGTCTACGGCGCGCCCGAGTTCCCCATCCCCGAGGGCGGCGCGACGATGGAACACGAGGGCGAACGCGACGAGGTACCCTTCCCTGGGATGGGTGGCTCTTGGTATCACCAATGCTACGATGATGAAACTGAGATCCTGACGAAAGAGGGGTGGAAGCCATTCTCCGAGTTGACGCCGGAAGACCAGGTCATGTCTATGGATTCTGAGTCGGGAGATACTGAGTGGACGACCCCCTCAAAGATCCAGTCATATGACTACGCGGGTGAGATGGTAACCATCTCAAATCGTCGAATCGACCTGAAGGTAACCCCGAATCATCGTACTCTGATCGGTACTAGTTGGGCACAGGGAGGGCAGGAAACATTCGAGAATCGCCGACAGGTTGTAGAGGCCGAACAACTCGGGGACGAATACAAGTATCCGTGTTTCTTCACTTCGTTCCCGGAGTGGGAGAGCAGCGACCCGGATACGTTTGAACTCCCTGCATGTGACCGCGAAGTGAACCAGACCAAGATGGTTCGACTCGAAGCCAAAGAGATCGAACTGGAAGCATGGATCTCGTTTTTCGGCTGGTGGCTTACGGAAGGGACGGTTGGCAAAGAGGGACAGACGAGCAACGTCCGGATCTATCAGTCTGACGCGGAGGAATTAGTCGATCTCTTCGAAGCGATTGGATTTGATCGATCCAAAGTTCGACACCATTCCGACCACAAGCAGGAGTATATTGAACTAAGCGATCACCAGTTGGCGACAACCCTCCGACAGTTCAAAGATCAAAAGTACATACCAGAATGGATGAGAAATCTATCTCGGGATAATCTCGAGATTCTATTGGAAGCGCTGATAGAAGGCGACGGAACTCCCAACCACCGTGGATGGAAGTTCTATACTTCGAGTGAACAGCTAGCAGATCAGGTCCAAGAAATCGCTCTCAAAATCGGACACGGTGCTACGATTGGGACACAAGACCGGAGTGAAAACGACAATTATCAGACGAAGAGAGAATATATTGTCAATATCAGCCCCTCTTGGTGTATCCAATCCAACCAAGGTGGAGACGCGTTCGGGCGCGAACACTACGATGGGACTGTTTACTGTTGTACGGTTGACGGCGGGATTGTTCTTGTCCGCCGTGACGGTAACCCTGTCTGGTGCGGAAACTCCAAGTCCCACGACGCGGCGAATCTCCGACTCGCCGCCCAGCAGTTCGACATCCCCATCTCGGACGTGCGAACCGCGATCACCTACGGCACCGAGACCGAGGAGACCCGCGCGGACGAGCGACTGAAAACCCGCTTCGACTTCGACTACTACTTCGGTACCGTGGCCCACCGCTTTGCGGCGCAGGCGGTCGCCGGCTATCCCGTGACGGTCTACGGCAAGGGCGAACAGCGTAAACCCTTCGTCTCCCTGGAGGACGCCGTCGAGGGACTGGTCGAACTGGCGCTGACCGACCCCGACGACCGCCCCGAGGACCTGACCGTTTACAACCAGGTCACACGGGCGATCAGCATCGTCGAGATTGCCGAGACCATCGCCGACGTGGGGAGCGAGTTCGATCTTGATGTTGCTGTCGAGCACTTCGAGAACCCTCGCGACGAGGACGAGACCCACAAGATGGAGATCGACAACGACCGCTACGCCGACGTGATTGACGGCAAGGACCAGGACTTCGAGAGCGGGATCCGCGACGTCTTCAAGTCGCTCACGAGTTACGACGGAACGATAGCGGCCCACGAGGACCGGTTCCTGCCGGGCGTGCTGGAATCGACACAGGACTGACCCAGCAGTTATAGACGAGACGGACAGAGCACATCCAGTTCTCCTATGGAGGACGATCAGCGATCATCAGCCGCTATGAGAGACGGAGACGATCTTCGGTTCCCTCACCACGCTATCTACGACTGCGAGGAGAACGACGATCGAGAAGTGGGAGTTCGTTCAGGCCGGTCATACAGTCTTGCACAGCTACTCACTCCACGAGTCGCTCGTACTCCTGTTCGACAGTGTCGAGCATATCTGACCGACCGAAGTGTTCTTCGACGCGTCGTTTCGCGGCGACCCCGTATCGCCTCCGTTTCTCGCGGTTCGCAAGGAGTTCGTCGACTGCCGTTGCCAGGGCGCGGGGATCGGCAGGTGCGACGGTACGCCCTGTTTCACCATCACGGCTCACCCATGGCACCCCGGTCGGCAACGACGTATTGACCACCGGCGTCTCGTGGATCATCGCTTCGAGTTGCACGATTCCAAACGCCTCGCTCGGTTCCGTAGACGGTAAGACGAATACGTCGGCCTGTTCGTAACAATATTCCAACTCCGGTCGGGATCGATACCCTAAGAAGTGGACTCTATCAGATCGCTCGATATCACTGGCGCGGCGGTGCAACGACTCTGCCCTGGGTCCGTCCCCGACGATGAGAAAATCGGCGTCGGTTTCGACGTGATCGACAGCATCGACGAGATGCTCGACACCTTTGTAATAGTTCAGTCTCCCGACAAACAAGACGGTCGGTCGGTCCGCAGAGCCCGGGAGTGAAAACGGGTCGACCGTCGCTTCCCGATGAGCCGCGATATCGATAGAGAGGGGAACCACCGTACACTTCTCGGCCCGCGGCCTGAGAAACTCCGAATGTTCGAGAAGTCGGGGCGAGGTGACGAAGATACGATCCAGGTTATCGAGGAACCGTTCAAGTATCGGTCGGTAGACCGTCAGGAGACGAGATTGTCGGACGATATCGCTGTGGTAGGTGGCGACAGTCGGACACTCTGACGGCTGGAGCACATCGCCAACTGTGCCGAGCGGATTAGGGACGTGATGATGGATTATCGACGCATCGGCGTATTGCTCTCGAAGTCGGAGGGGGAAGATCGGCGCGATGGGAACTGACGCGACAGATCCCAAACTGGAAGTCCGGACGACATTGACACCACCTACCTGTTCAGTCGTTCCAAAACCACGGGGTCGTGCCGTCACGACTGTCGCATCGTGTCCCCGTTCGACCATCCCCTCAGCGAGCGTCTTGACGACGGTTTCGACGCCACCGACAACAGGATGATAGTATTTGTTTGCGTGAACGATATTCATCTGTAGCCGAGTTCCTCGAGACGGTCGGCGACGACCCCGTCGACGGACTCCTGATCCCCGCTTTCGACGCGCCCGTCGGTGGCGCCCGTTGCATCTAGCGTCTCACGTAACTGTTCACGCAGATCGATTGCGTCCTCAGTGTCGGTTGTTTCGGACTGGTTGTGGATTTCGGTAGCGGTGTCGAGGCAAGTGCCGTCCCGCGTCCAGACCCCAGAAACACCTCGGTCGCTCGAACGCAGTGCGGCCCAGAACCGGTCTTCTTCCGCTCCTTCTCCGCTCGCAAATGAGAATCCGGTGGGTGTCTCGGAAGATGAGAGGAGTGAGCGCCCGTCGTACTGCCTTTCCCCGATGCCAGCGAGGTCAAGGATCGTCGGTACGATGTCGACGTTTTCGACTGGGTCAGTAACGGTGCCGGCTTTGGTCCCCGCACCGAACAGAGCCAGCGGAACGTGGACTAACTCCTCGTAGACACGACGGGGGTGCCCAAATCGGTCGTGTTCTCCGAATAGCTCCCCGTGGTCAGACGCGACGACCACAGTCGGATCAGTGATGCCCGCAGTATTATCGAGGGTAGAGAGTAGTTCACCGAGCATCGCGTCTGTGTACCTGATTTCGGCGTCATAGAGGTCAACGAGGGTTTGAATCTCCGGAGGTGTCAGCGAGTCCGGATCATCGACCGAGCGACGCCAGAGGCGCTTTGCGCGACGGTCACCCACGACATCGTCCCGGAACTGTCGCTGATACGTTGGTGGGGGGTGGTAGGGTCCGTGCGGGTCCATGTAGTGGATCCAGACGAACGTATCCTGGTCGTCACGGCCTCGCAACCACTCTATCGCCTGTTCGTTGAGAGTCTCCGCTCTCGTATATGGCTCCGTCGAGAAGTGGTTTCGAACCCTGTGAAGGAACGTCACGAGACGGTTCGTAGCCAGCGGTAATCCGTCTTCGAACGTATCGAACCCGTCGTCGAACCCGTAGGCTCGCGAGAGATACGGGTTCGAGTGGAACGCGGCCGTCGCCCACCCGTGGTCAGCGAGGGTTGCTGCGACTGATTGCCCTTCTGTCGGGGCGTAACCCACTGCACTCAATCGTGGAGGATACTGCCCGTACAGCATCGAGGGCATCGACTCTCGTGTGTGAGAACTCTGCGCGAAACATCGCTCGTACAGCGTCCCACCAGAGGGCACAGCACCGGACAGTGCGTCGCTGAGTTCCGGTGTCGTTTCGCGGTCGTATCCGATTGTACTACAGTGGTCTGCACGGAGGGAATCGATCGAGAGGAGGACGATCGTCTGTGTCATGCGCTGATCACATCTTCGTAGATCCGCTCTTCAGCGTAAGTGATCCGTTCGGGTGCAAACCGGTGGCGAGCGGTGCGTCGACCTGCCCGTGCCAGAGACGTTGCCCATTCGGGGTCGTCCAGCAGTCGGGTCACACCGTCCGCTATCGCTGCCGGGTTCCCCTGCGGAACCAGCAGTCCGGTTTCACCGTGGTCGATTATTTCAGCAATCCCGCCGTCTCCACTCGCGACAACCGGCGTTTCGAGTAGCAACGCCTCGATAACGACCCGGCCGAGTGGCTCTTTCTCTGCAGGGTGGACGAGCACGTCGAGTGCTGCGATGACCGACTCGATATCCTCGAGAAAACCGGTAACTATGACTGCGTCTTCCAGTCCGAGTTCCCGAATTCGATCTGTTACCTTCATTTCGAACTCCGTACCGAGTCCTTCGTACTGACCGCCGACGAGCAGGAGTTTCGCGTCGGGATACGAGTCCAAGACCTTGGGAAACGCCTCGATCAGGTCCGTCTGACGCTTTCGCGGCGTGAGCCGCCCGACTGAACCGATCAGTGGCCCATCCGTCGCTTCGTATCGGTCTCGGACCGGTTCGGTCGACACTTGATCCGGGTCGAAACGGTCGGCGTCGACTGGATTGTATACGACATCGGTCTTCCCCTCCCACGGATCGAAGGTCTCGGCAGTGAACGACGAATTCGCGATGATCCGATCGGAAGCAGTACAGACAACGTGATCCAAGATGCCGTGGTCCGAGTACGCACGGCTAGAGTGGGCGTGGTAGACGAGGGGTATCCCCGTGAGTGTCGCAGGGAGAACGCTCAGAACCGCACTCTTGAAGCTGTTCGTGTGGATTAACTCCACCCGCTCGTTTTCGATGATCCGAATGAGATCAGCAACTGCCCCGAGTACGACCGGGACGTGCTTGGACAACTGGAACGGATTCGAGAGGATCCCCTTCTCGTTTTTCGTCCGAATGTCCCCTCTATTGAACTGGATTTCGACTATTTCGACATCTCGAGCGCGCAGTTCCTCGTGCAACCGGCCGTTCGTTTCCGGCACCGCGACGACCGGCCGCCATCGCTCACGGTCGAGATACTCGAGACGAGTCAGTAGTGCCATTTGCCCGCCTGCGACCTCCGGGAAGTGGTCGGTATAGAGGACGGTCCGGCGGTGGCTCATCTGTTGCCCGTACTTGACAGGTCCTGTTATGGTTGTCGATCACGGGCAGGCTGGAGTGTTCCACGTACCCGATTGACCCCTGGATCCACAAGTATCCGGAACGAACGTATTATTGGGGGCACCAGTGAACCGACGTGGTAGATGGCCGGGAGCGAATCCAAGAGACTTCTGTACAGGGGCCTCTACCGGGGGATTTCTGTCGCTATCGGTCCGCTGCTCGCGCTTCCAGCAGTGGTGTACGCGCCGGCATACGGTGTCGTCGCCGCGGTCCTGTTGGTCGGTTTGCTCTGGCGAAACCCGGCCGCTGGTCTCGTGTTGTTTCCGTTATCGACGCTGCTCGTCCCGGAAATCCCGACTCCTGTCGAGTTCCAGATGAGCGCGAACGTGGGACTGATAGCGGCGTTCGTATCAGTTATCCTGGCGAAATATCACCGTTTCGTCCTGCCACGACGGTACGTGCTCGCGATAACTGCCGTCTTCGCGTTCTCGCTCGTCGCGACGGTCAGAAGTCTGTACATCCCCGTCGATACCGAACCGTTTCAGTTCCTCTATCTGCTCCAGTGGATCGGATACCTCGCTTTTCCACTCTTTGTCGTCGTTCTCGTTCAGCACCTCTCGGAACGTGAGTGGGAACGATACTATCGTGGGACGCTACTCGCCGCGGCTTTCGCCAGCGTGGTCATCGTCGTCCACTTGGTCGCGGTTTACTTTGGCGTCCTCCCCGCGGTCGCCGGGGGCGAAGAGATCGAGCGAGCGGTTGGTCAAGAGCGGTTACGAACCATCTGGACCCAGGGGCCCAATACGACGGGGATGTTCCTGACGATACAGGCGTTGTTCGGGTACACGTTCTTGCTGTCGCTTCGTGGACGGTGGCGGCGAGTCGCTGCCGGCGCGTACGCACTCCTCACCACCGTCCTCATGTTCTATACGTACTCCCGGTCGGCGTTGGTCGCACTGTTGGTCGGTGTCCTCGTAATCACGGCTGTCTGGAAGGTTCAGTATCTCGTTGGTATCGCAGTCGCCTTTCTCGTCGCCCTACCGGTGCTACCGGCTGCTATCCGGGAGCGGTTCGCTCCATCGGATCTATTCGCTTCTCGCCACATCGAGACACTGGGATACTCGCTACCGGTTGGACCGCTGGCCAATCGCGTGACGCTGTGGGCCGGATACCTCGACGACTTCCTGCAGTATCCACTGCTCGGAAAGGGGTTTTTCTGGGTGGCGTTCGACAACACGTATCTGAACATCGCCGTCGGGACAGGAATCTTCGGCCTGGCAGCATATCTGGGATTGTTCGTCGTACTGCTGTGGCTGTGTTACGGTAGTTATCGGTCCTTCGAAGGCGCCAATAGACTCAACGCGAGCGTCGGACTGGCGACGCTCGGGTCGCTCGCGGCGTTTTTCGCCTGGGGTCTCTTCTCGGAGGTGTTCGCGCGGTGGCGTGTTCTCGGCCTCCTGTCGACGCTACTCGCGCTCACCATCGGTTCGGAGTACCGCGGCTATCTGATCGGCAACGAGACTGCAGACGACCCAAAGGCCGAGATCGAAGAGACGACTCAGTGAAAGAGTTAGGATAGATCCGCCCGGCAAAGACAGGTCAGTCGGTTTCACGCAGTGACCGCGCAACGATCATTTCGAGATACATCGCGATCCATGAGTAACGATGTTTTTATACTTCGTTCGCGCGGAACGCGATATATGTCCGACGCGGAGGCCCTCCAGGAACTACTGGAAGAGAGGCCGGAAATCGAATCCGCGCTGAAGGCCCTGTTGCGCGTCGATGAAGAGCGAGAAACCTGGAGTTTCGACGACGTCCCCCTCGATTCGGGCGTTTTCGGTGAGTTGGTCAGCGAGGACGTCGTCGAGTCTGTGGATAGCCAGTACCGCCTCTCGGACCCGGCAGCAGTTCGAGCCGTGCTCGAAACTGAAGACGACCACTCTCAGATGGAGGCCGACGGGAACGACCGTTCCATTGAGTGGTCGTGGCCCACACCGCCTGCGGTCAACAGAACAGAGGGGATACTTGTCGGGTGTTCGCTGCTCCTCGTCGTCGCTTTCAGAGCACTACCCTTCGGCGATGTCTTTCGGAAGGGCGAGGTGGTGTTGTCCGGCAACGATCCGTACTACTACCGGTACTGGGTCGAACTGCTGCTCTCACGGGCCGAAACCCCGTTCGATCTCTCGGCGCTATCTGCACTGCCCGACTCGGTGCTGAACGGAGAACCCCTGTTGATCGTCGTCCTCTGGGTCGTATCAGAAGTCCTCGGCGGGGCACCACGGACCGCGGGGTTCGTGCTCGCCTTGTATCCGGTCGTCGCTGCGGTGTTCGGTGCCGTGGTCCTCTACGCGTTTTCACGGACAGTCATCGGCGACAAACGGGTCGCGCTGGCGGCGGTCGTCTTTCTGGCGGTCACCCCGACACACGCGCTCCGGACGAGCCTCGGGTTTGCTGACCACCACGCCTTTGATTTCACATGGGTCGCGCTGACGGCCCTCGCCGTCGTCAAGACGGTCGATCATCGCGAGACGAACGGGCGACAGTTAGCGTGGCCGCTCGTCCTGGCAGCGGGGATCAGTGGACAGAGTTTGGCGTGGAACGCCGGCGTGTTGCTCGTCGTGCCCGTCGGACTGTTCGTATTCGGCGACTCGCTTCTTGCGACGGATGCCGAGGATTCGGTGTTCAGTCGACTCGGACCGCTCGTCACGGGGGTCGGTCTCGGAACGGGTGTGGTGACAGTCGTCCATCTCGGGATCGGCTGGCAACAACCCGAAGGGATCGCGGCGCTCTGGCTCCTCTTTACAGGTTCTCTCGCAGTGATGACCGTCGCCGAGGCTGGTCGCCGCAACGACTGGTCACCGCCAGTCACCGCCGCTGTCGACGTAGCTATGGGGGCGGTCGGACTCGTGGCACTGTGGTTCGCCGCACCCGGTATTCGTCGCCGGCTCGTAAACGGGATCACACGGGTCACCACGGACTCCTCCATCGCGGAGGTCCAGCCGCTGATCAGTTTCGACTCCTTCGGGTTTATCCTCCTGTTCGGATTCGGGCTGATCCTCGCCGTTCCGGTGCTCGCGTGGAGTCTGCTCTACGCACGAAAGGACCACCCGAAGTGGCTCGCAGTCGGCGTCTACGCCGGCTGGTATCTCTCGCTGTCGCTCTTTCAGGTGCGGTTCGCGGGCGAATTAGCCTTTTTCGTTGCGTTCTTGGATGCCATCGCGTTCCTCTGGCTTGCCGGTGCTGTAGGTCTCGTGGACCGACCAGTACCTTTTGGTCCGGCTGCAGTATCACAGCTGTCGATCCCGTCCCGAGACGTTCTCCGCGGACTCGCGTTCTTGTTCGCTCTCGTCGCGGTACTGAGCGTCGTACAGACCCCGGTCAAGATCGGACAGATACAGACCGACGGCGAGGAATTTCGGTCGGCCACGTGGATGGACGGGTATGCCACTGACCACGACCTGGAATATCCGGATAGCTACGTCTTCAGCGAGTGGGGGAAAAACCGGATGTTCAACTACTTCGTCAACGGGAACGCGCGGTCCTACGCGTTTGCACAGCAATACTACAGTGAATTCGCGACAGCAGAGCGGCCGGACCAGTGGTACGAGCGACTCGACGGACGGGCGGGATTCATCGTCACCGAAAATGCCACAGCGAGCGAGGCACCCGACGACTCCGTGCTGGCGACGTTACACGACGAGTACGGCAGCAGCGACCGCCGAGGGTTCGGTCACTACCGCGCGAGATACATCGCACCTGGCGGGAGCCTCAAGGTGTTTACGCTGGTCCCAGGGGCGAAACTCGTCGGCCGCGGCGCCCCGGAGACGACGTACACCGTTTCGACCAACCGGACAGTCTCGGGGCGGAATATCTCCTACAGCAGGGAAGTCACGACGGGTGCCGGTGGTGTGTACAACGTTACAGTCCCCTATCCGGGCGAGTACAGTATCGGAAACCGGACGGTTCAGGTATCGAACGATGCCGTTGAGAGCGGCAGTCGCGTCGTGAACCTCGGGAGCGACGGCCTCGCACACTGGACGTTTGCCGAGGGGACCGGAAACGTAACCTACGACTACGCGCGTGGGCGACGACTGTTCGGCACAGCGGGACGCTGGACTGACGGCGTTCAGGGGTCGGCACTCGAGTTCGAACCCGGAGAGGGAGGGGTAGCTGTCGACGGCCAACCGTACGGGGTCGGAAATAATGAGTCGCTCACTGTTTCGTTTTACATCCGAGGAGATCTCTCGACCAACACGGACCAACGACGGACAGTCGTGCGATATCAGGCTGGTCGTGGAACGTACTACGATGTCGGTTCCCGTGGTCAGTGGAACGACTTCGGAGTAACGATGTGGGGTGACGACGGTAGAGCCAGAAACTACGGGATAGAATCGACTACGTTCGAGTCCTGGACACACGTGGCAGTCATGGTTGACCGGGCAAGCGACGAGTTGCGTCTCTACTGGAATGGCTCACTGGTCTCGACTACTGATCTCGACGATGTCGGGGAGATATACGACGGTGGCCAGTTACTCATCGCCCCGCAGAACTCAGACGGTGGTGCCAGATCCATCGTACTCGACGAAATTCGCGTGATCCGAGAACGTCTATCGGACGATAGGATCCAGTCGTTGGCAAGCGAAGGCAGGTAACTCTCCTCCTGGTTTGCCACCAGCGTCAAATGGACCGTCGAAACTCTTCGAAATTATCCCAGCGAGGGGTCCCCACGAGTTAGACGTGTGATTTTGGTCGTTCGTTCGCCCTCTCGAATACGGTCGCTATCCGTTCGCCCACGGAGACAGGGTCACACTCGGTCCGTATCCACTGGCGCGCTCGCTCTCCGTAGCGAGTCGTTCGATTGTCGGTTAAACAGGTTACTACTGCCGTCGCCAATTCCTGTTCGTCGTAGTTCGCTACGTACAGTTCGTCACCGAGCGCTGTTCCGACATCGCCGACGTCAGTCGAAACGACCGTCGTACCAGCACTCATGTAATCGAGCAGTTTCGAGGGGAACGTGTACTCGCTGATCGGTAAGGTCGGGTCCTGAAAGTTCACAAGTACGTCGGCGTCCACGACACGAGTCCGGTATTCCTCCCACGGGAGCGTCCCGAAATAGGTGACATCGCACGCTACCGACTCGACTCTCGTTTCGACGCGCTTCCGGGTCTGTTCGTCACCGTATCCCGCCACCCAGAAGCGAACGTCCGCAACCTGTCTGTCGGCCTCCGGGATCACGTCGAGGAACATGTCGATCCCCCGAACGTCGTCGAACCGGCCCGAGAACATGAGGGTCGGTGGGCTGCTGACATCCGTTCGTTCAGGCAGTTCGTCCGGCATTCCGACCGACGGGAATCCCCGGAATACCGTAGTGTTGTCAGTCTCTAAAATATCAGCGAGGGGCCCACTCGCACATATCCCTCCGTCGATAGCGAACCCGGTTCCGCGGCGTAACCAGTCCGCCATCTTCCTGATAACGCCTGCCGTCTCCGGATCGACGAACATTCCGTCTTCGTACTCGACCACCAGTGCAGCACTGGCCAGCCACGACCCGACGAACGCCGGCACCGTCGTCTGGATCTTGAAGTTGTAGAAGACGACGACATCGGCATCGGTTCGCCATGCGACTCGCCCCGTGATGAATAGAGTCGTGAGTGTCAGTATCACGAATTCGAGACCGAAGACGCCGAGAGAAGGCGGGACGTGAACCGGCACGTCGAGGTCGTCATCGACGTGCTTCCCACCGCGATGAGCAGTTACGTCGCTGCCAGCGATCTGGACGGGAGCGACAACCGACACGTCAGCCCCTGTCGATTGCATCGCACGAATCACGCTCCGCTTCTTGTGTTCGCCTGCGAGCGAGTAGTTCTGGATTCCGAAGGTCTCAGCGACGCCCCCTTCGAGTATCGACCCGACATAAACGACCGAACGACCCATCGGTCGGAGTTACACCCGACGGTACTTATGAACGCCGACAGCCACTCGATTGTGCGTCGGTGGACCGAGTCGGTCAGAGATATCCGAGGTCTTCGAGGCGCTCTTCGACGTTTCCGGCGTCTTCGGGCCGGACTGATTCTCCGGTCTGGAGTGACTCGACCGAGACGGTCGGGAGATCGGCGCTCGCTTCCCCGACCAGGGCTTCGTCGAGAACGCTCCCGTCCATGCCCGCTATCAACGGGAGTCCGTGCAGGGCCAACAGTGTCGGTGCGACGTCGGCGATGTCCGCGTCGACCGTGCCTGACGGCACGTCGTCTCCTGCCAGAACGAACAGTCCGTTCGGGTCGTGGTCGGCGTCCCGGTCCGGGTCGGGATCGAACCACGACTCTCCGAAGTCCCCCGAGAGCATGTACCGCCAGTCGTGGGGGACGACGACGAGATCGGCGCCCTCATCCGCACGGTCGCCGTGATACACTGTTTCGCCTCGGTGTACTGTCTGGACAAGTGGTTCCCCGGTCTCCGGATGAGACAGCGACTCGAACCTTTCGATCAGGTCGTCGCGTATCGCCTCGTAGTTCTCGTTCGTGACAGCCCCCTCGGGATAGAGACCGCTCCTGTTGCAGAACACACGTCCCATGTTGCCGTACGCGAACGCCTCCGTTTCGGGCCAGTCGACCTCCCGGTGCATGTCGAGCTGGTGGAGTCCAGCGGCTTCCCGCATCTCGTTGAGCGTCGATTCGTCGGCCAGGCTCCGCAGTCGACGTTTGGCGGGTTCGGGGAGTCGTTTGCCGGCGCTGTACACCGCTGTGACGAGTCTGTCTCGGATGCGCTCGGCGAGCGAAGGGTCGGTGCTATCGCGCGTCAGGACACCCCACTCCGCAAGGAGCGAGTTGAGGTGGACCTCTCCCGCTATCGGGCGTGCTCCGTGGTCCGAGACGACAGCCACGTTCCAGTCGTCGCCGACAGCGTCGAGCAGGCGGCCGAGTATCGCGTCCATGTCGCGGTAACACCGTTCGACCGCGTTCTCGCCCTCGATGGTCTCGTCCCACAGGTAGTGCTGTATCCAGTCGATCGCCATGAACACCGACACCAGTACGTCGGGGTCGTACCGCTCCAGCAACTCGATGGAGACCTCACACTGAGTCTCGGAGAGGTCGAGGACGTCCTCGTAGTACACGGTCGCTCCGTCCCCCGGCTCGACCGCCGGGTGGACTCGATAGTCTACTTCGTCGAGGTAGTCCTGGACCGCATCGGGATAGGCGAGTCTGCTGTCGCGCGGGGTCGGAAAGCCGGAGATGAAGAACTCGTCGACCTCATGCGGGGGGGATACCATCGGGTAGTTGACGACGCCGACGGACACGTCTTCGGCGTCGAAGACGTCCCAGACCGTCGGTCGGGCCATCCGACTGTAGGATGTCGGCCGGATACTGTAGTCCGCCCTGTCCTGAGTTACGAAGTCGTAGATTCCGTGTTTGCCCGGGTTCGCCCCCGACGCCATGGTAGTCCAGGCGAGCGGAGTCATCGGCGGTGTCGTCGAACGGAGTTCGCCGCTGGTGCCCTCGTCGACGAGCGAGGTGAGGTTCGGGAGTTCGCCAGCAGCTACTAGGGGTTCCGCGACCGCCCAGGTAGCCGCGTCGAGGCCTACGAGGAGCGTTCGACGACTGGTGTTACCCGACACGTCTATCTCTCCGTTTCTCACCGGTCGGTGGGTCACTGTCTGGTCTTGAGAAACCACCGACCAATGGACTCATGTTGTTTTCTGACTCTCTGCCAAGCACTATATTGGTGCTGGTTCCGCGCGATGACTGACAGTCCCGCTCTGCTTTGGCGGCTCTCGATTGGACTGTTTTCGGAGGGATCGGCCGAGTTCGCAGCGGTGTAGCGCCCGCAAGTAATCCGAGAGACCCGATAATTTCATTACGTTCGGCCGGGGGACTCTCTATAGCGATGTCCAGACTCGAACGGTTTGCGGAGGTCACTCGGGAAAAGGGTCTTTTTTCTGCGTTCCGACAGATTCCGACCGCCTTCTACAACGTCTATCTCCGTGCGGTATGGGACAGAAAGCAACGGGATAGCCTCCGGTGGAAGGAGGCGTATAGATACCAGTACGACATCAGCAGTGACGACGTGATCTTCGATATCGGTGGCTACCGAGGTGGATTCACTGAACGGCTACTCGCGGATCACTCGCCGGGAACTATCCACGTCTTCGAACCGGTCTCGACATTCGCGGAGGCGATCAGAACAAAATTTTCCGACGAGGAGGGTGTCGTCGTTCACGAGTACGGTCTGAAAGACGCCAACCAGACGGAGCAGTTCGAGGTTGACGACAACAGTTCCTCGCTGTTTACGGACGAACCGAACGCGGAAGTCCAAACGCGGGACGTTGTCGAAGTGATCGACGACCTCGGCGTCGAAGAGATCCGTCTCATGAAAATCAACGTCGAGGGCGCGGAATACTCCCTGTTGGACCGGTTGCTTGAGTCAGGATACGTCTCGCGAGTGAATAACATTCAGGTTCAATTTCACGACTTTCCGGAGATCGAGAACGCCGAGGAGCAACACGCTACACTACAAAGTCGCCTCGAAGAGACACACGAACTCACCTGGGAATTCTATTTTATGTGGGAAAACTGGTCAAGACGCTCCACTGCGTGACGACTGCCGCCAGTTTGTCGAGGGCCTAGGCTCAGTACCTCACAAAGCTGGTTAATTAGAACATCTGCTTGCTGAGAATGTGCCTTGTTTTGCCGCCGACTGAGGATGGCCTCAGGCGCTCTCACAGGAAGATTCCGTCACTCTAACCCGGAAATTGACGCCGTCTGGCGATATGGCATCGCTCAGACGGCTTGCCTGGATGTGTCGAAAGCTAACCAAACAGCATGTTGACGATCCGGACGTACCCGCCGCGCCGTTAGTAACTCGGGAAAGCTATTGAGGAAACGCATTAGATGAGGGTAGAAAACCCGTCATGTCCTGTGAATTTCTGCCATTTGTCTCTCGGTTCCTCAAGAACTTCTACGGAGTATTACCGGCGCGGGCGGGTACGCCAGGTGGGTGCAGATCGCCTTAATTCTCTATCGTGTCGAACTGGAAAAGAGCCTCCGTGAGACGGAAGACTACCTCAACGAGATGCCCGGTGTTCTTGCTATATTCGATCTTGAATACTCTCTAAAGGCGCTCTAAGTAGATAAAGCTAGCAGTTCAGGCCTGAAGACGCACTATGTATAATCGACTCTACCCCGACGCTGTCTTGCGTTCAACAAGGCAATCAATCTTCAGGTTCCGCTCGATCTAAAGGCTGTTTGCCATAGACAGTAGCGGTCTGATCTCCAATATCATATTCGTAACCATGGTCCTCCAGTATTTCAACTACCTCGTCAGTTACTGGCTCCCCATACCGTTCGGCACCCGTGTTTACCCCGATCCTATCGATCGGCATATCATCAGCCAAGGCCCCTTCTAGAATCTCCGGTTCAACTCCTTCGGCTTCAACCTTGAGATAATCGATTCGGTTGAATCCACTATCCCTAACGATGTTCGGAACGGTGTCGGCTTGTACGGAAAACGACTCTTTGAGAGGACTATTGTCTGGTGAAAGTACCGAATTTTCGGTAGGATACAATGATTGATTGATTTCGAGTACATCAGTAGTGTTCCAAGCCGCCTTTGGGACAACGGTCACGCTCTCGCATTCGCTCATATTTCGGGACAAAATCCCACTCAGACTCGCATTCGGATCTATCGCCACCACCTGTTCTGCACCGTTCTCAATAGCGTACATGGTGAAGGAACCGATGAAAGCTCCGACATCCACGACAATGTCGCCTTGCTCTATATCGGCGAATTCATTATTCGTATACTCACCCATTTCTATTATATGTTTACGGGAACCGTGTCTCGTTCCTGAGACGGTAAGATCTGAAAGGGCAGGAATCTCTCTTATCGTTGTAAGTTTTAAAACATCAAATATTTTCCAGCATTTATTTCGTGTTGGATACGCGACGGCTGTCTCATCAAGTAGTAAATGAATCTCGTTCATTATGAACAGAGGTACGAGAGTAACGTATTTTATTGGTACTCGGCTCGAATGGATTAAATGATTGTAATTCACGATAACTCTCGATAGGAGGGGCAGAAATTCCCCCTTGGACAGGAGGTTTATCCCCGTTCGGATCTTTCTTCGAATAGTCATTAACATGATGGGGAATTACTGTTCTGAATATTCTCGGAGGCGCTTGAATAGTGGCCAAAGACCGAATTTTTGAAGTGATTTAACTACCACCCGTTTGGGATACCGGTAACGACCAGCCCCGAAAAACCTGTTCAGACGGCGATGGATCGTCTGGTCAACGAACACTTCATCCGGTAATTCGAACTCTTCGATGTTCACCGGTGGAAGGTCCGTATCGAACTTATCTGTCGGCACAGAATGAGTGCCTGTGCCGTCGTGTCCAATGTTCCGGATAAGTGACTTAGTTGGATAGAGACAGACCCCACTTCTCTTTGCTATTTCTAATCGCCACCATACGTGGTATGAATCGATCTCCCCATCGAACTGCTGTTGCAACATCGGGATGATATCGCGACCGCTTTTCTTACAGAGGTCCTTTATCTCCATTTTTCGTTGGCTAAATCCATCACGTGAGAGAGACTTTCTTTCGTAGTGTTCCCAAGCCGAATGCCAGGTTCCCCAGCCCCACGTATTACTACGGTAGCTGAAGAATGCATCATATGGATACTCTTTAGGAATCTCTATCGGTGGGACGTATCCGGTAACACTCATCACCGCTTCTGAGCCATCATATTTTTTGAGTGCTTTCTTCATGTAATCGATGAATCCAGGGGCAGGCAAGCAGTCGTCCTCTATCATGATCATCCGGTCGTGGTCATCAAATACGCGTTCAATGCCGGAGACAACCGACTCCGCCATCCCCCAGTTAGTCTCTCGGGCGAAGGTCGTCGTCCGGCACCAGTCAATATTCTTAATTACGTCCCTGACACACTCAACTTTCGCTTTGTCCCTAGGGCCCCCTGGGCCATCAGAGAAAATATACAAATGGTCAACGTCGTTCTTTCTTACATTTGTCAATACACGTTTGAGATGGACAGGTCGATCATATGCGAAAATAGCAATTCCTACTGACATTTGTGGTGCTCACTTCCCTCGCCAAGTGTATTTGTTTTCATTGGAGTGAGGCCGTGAGTAGATATCAACTGATCGATCTCGACATCTCCGGATGATCTACCGATCCAATGAGCGGTGATTCTATCCGTTCCCATCCATTCTCTTCTACTCCTGTATAAAGTGGTATGATCGGGACATCGCTTAAAAATGCAGCTAAAACGGAGAACGTACTAGGTGGGGTGATTATCGCGTCACAGAGGGACAACTCGGCGAAGCTTTCAATGTAATGTCCATCACCACCTGCGATACCTGTCGTGAACACAAAGCGTTCGTCATCAAATGTCGAATGGGACTGAGATTCGTCGGATGCGAGGAGAAAAGATATCTCTTGGTCGGGGACTGATTCGGAGTACATGTCGAGTAATTCGCGATACCTTTCGGATTCGAAAAAGTACTTCCCGTCGTAGTGAGTCCGATAATCGCCCTGTCGAATGAGCACGCCAATTATCCTGTCCGACTTTTCCCGGATTGGTTCGACAAATGACTCAGCGGTATTCAGATACACCTCTCCCGGTTGCATCCGATCGCGGATCATCTCACGATGCTTTTCAACCAGCGACCAAGCCCTCACTGCCCACCCAGCTACGATCGAGACATCTTTCGACCGAAGTCGCTTAATGTTCGCCTCGTCCGCTAGGTCAAATCCGTCAAAGTGATCCCCAGCGAGGTTATACCATACGTGGGTGTCACCACCGATGATGCTCTGTGCGTTCTCCCGATAGCTAGCCATCCCGTGTAGGACCTGGTGTCGAAATCGATCAACCGGGTAGTACTGAAAGAGTGGGTCGATCGGACTCTTCCCCCAAAATACATCGATAAACCGTCGCCATGACCAGCCCAGTTCGGTGTCTCTGATCGACACTAGTTCCATCTGGTCGTTCCCATACTCCTCGACATAGGGCAAAAAGGGCAGATCGATCACCTGGAACTCCGGATGTTCGAGGCGGAACGCGAGTAGATTCGCGTAGTTCAAAAGCTGGTTCCCCAACCGTCCGCCACCGCAAGAGTAGACGAATACAGGAGACATCTACCACTACAGTCAACCAGGGTGGTGTAAAAGGATTCGATTGGTCCGGTCCAGTTCCAAATTACCACAGATATGATTGCAAAACGAGAGTATCGTAATCCGGGCTATTTGTAACCGAGATCGGAGAGCCTCTCCGTAATCACGTCGTTGTCCACCCCTTCTATGGGCTGTGGCGGCTCAGAAACGATATCACGCTGCTGCGCACGATCGATCCGGAGCCATGGTACATTGACAAGTTCGGAGACGTGTAGGTCCTGTGGATGCCCGTATCCACGAACGGGTATCGGCCAGAGTCGTTCGCCAAGAAGGTTACCATGGTCGGACGTCACGACGACAGTCCCATTAGCTGCATCAACGATCTCAGTAACGTGCGGGACAATCAATTCCAGATTCTCGCGATAACACGCCCACACTTCCTCAAGGGAGACTTCACCGTGTTGCAACCGATCCCAGATGATTTTACCACCGACGTCCGGGTCGTCGCTTTCCCCCTGTAGTTCCCTGATGTCGTCCGGGTGAATGTCCCGATGTTTGAGCTGCCGACCACGTTCACCGATAAATGGGAAGTGTGGCTGCATGAAGTGAATGATCACCCGCTTATTCGGGTAGCGGTCAATCCAATCGACGCCGGCATCGGCGACGGCGTCCGGAGGGACCGTGCCGAGCGTCTCGTCCCACTCGTCGCGCAACAGGTTTCGCACGGAGTGAAAGACGCCGTCGTCCCGCCGGAAGACAAATGGGTTGGCTGAAACGTAGACGGTGTCGTGGTGAGTGTCGTTCCCGAAGTTCTCCATGAGGAACTGCCGGCTGTGACTGCCCCGCGAGCGCACCTGCTCGAACGTAAATTCGTCACTCTCGACGACGAACTGGTCGACTACCTCCGCAAAGAGGTCGTACCGACACCCGTCCAGAACGACGAGTACGTCCCACTCCTGGTCGGGAATTCGGATCCCGTTGGTGTCTCGATAGCGATAGTAGAACTGATTGGCGACGACGCCCAGTCGATTGAGTTCAGTACGGACTAATTGTGGGTTCCGGAGCGAGCGTGCCAGTTTCCGCGGCGTGTATCGGTCGGGTGTGAGTGCGTTCCGCAGCCACTGTCCTCTCATTGCGTAGATCTGTCATTATTGTGATCGACGGCTATGCAAGTCCTTTTCCCCATTTCCCTCGCTAATTCTGTATCGAGTCGCTTACGAGTTTCGCTGTCGATTCGGGCACGTCGTCCCACATCGGGTCAAAACCCATCCACGAATTTATACACCTCGGTGACGGAGCTCAAGTTGTGATCTGTGAACCCATATTCGAGGGTCTCCCCTCTCTTGGCCATCTCGACAGACAAAAGATGTTATCGTCGAACAATCCTCCACGGTAAATTCTATGTCACTCACAGTCGCGATCAACGTGCCAGTCGTTCCCGGAAGCGGCGGCGGTGGTGTCGAGCAGCACTTCCTAGGTGTCATCCACTCGCTTGCAATATCAGCCGAAGAAGACGATGACCTGGAGTTTGTCCTCGTCGTCGACGACAAAAATCCGACGTGGCTCGATCCATATATCGGTGAGAACATGCGTGTCGTCACGCCGACCGGGAGCGGAGTTGTTGGGAATGTGAATGCAAGGATGACAGACGCTGTCAAGCGGATCGCGAGACCGGTAGTAAAGCGAACGAACGTCCACAATCACTTCAGGTCGGAACCGACTGTTCCGGACGCGGACAGGAAGTTCAGCAAACTCGGGGCGGACGTCGTTCACCTCCCGTCACCGCCGTTTTACCGGACGGACTTGCCGACGATATTCTGCCCACACGACCTCCAACATCGACACTATTCGGAATTCTTCCCCGAGCGGGCGATCAAGGAGCGTGAGGTGACCTACTCTACGGGTTGTAGGGAGGCAGATGTAGTCGTGGCTCCCTCCGAGTTCGTGAAGTCGGACATTATCGATGCCTATGGCCCGGAATGCGAACCCATCCACGTTATTTCTCGCGGCCCGCCGACCGATCTTTACGACTCGATCGACGACGAGACAGTCCGAGAAGCGAAAGCTGAGTATGACCTTCCCGACCGGTTCGCCTTTTACCCAGCACAGACGATGCAACACAAGAACCACCGCCGGCTGGTTGAGGCCGTCGGCCGCCTTCGTGACGAAGGCATACGGATCGACCTGATTCTGACGGGAAAGAAGTCGGCAAACTGGCCCGAGATTAAAACCCGTATTACTGAGGTCGGTGTCGACGACCGAATCCGGATGCTCGGATACGTGCCGGGGAATCACCTTCGAGCGCTGTATCGACTCGCCGAATTCGTCGTCTTTCCGTCCCTGTTCGAAGGTGGAGGCTTCCCGCTCATCGAGTCTTGGGCGGAGTCAACACCGGTCGCCTGTTCAGCGACGACGGCGCTCGGTGAGCGTGCTGGTGACGCCGCACAAACGTTCGACCCGGAATCCGTCGACGAGATCGCGGAGGCACTCCGCCGGATGTATACCGATGCTGATCTCAGGTCACAACTCGTCAAACGGGGAAACGAACGGATCAAGGAGTTCTCGTGGGAACAGACAGGACGGGCCTACCGCCACCTGTATCGAGAGGTCGCAAACGGCGTGTTACCAAAGGATAGCGACGGCGTTCTCGAATCGGTGAATTGAGGCCTTGCAGAGCCAGTCCGAAGTGTTCGAGATTGCTCTGGAGCGAACCGCAAACATTGGAAAACCTATTTGCGTTCCCACTACCCTGTTAAAGATCGTAGCGGTGGAGGTTACCGATCCCAAATGACATTGATTGATTCTGCGCGGACTGCCGTTAGGGACCCCTACTTGGTCAGACGAAAGGCGCTCGAATACCTTTATCGGGCTCCAGTCACCGGGATTTCTGCCACGAAGGGGTCGATAGGGACGAACGTATTCTCTCGTGACTGGGATCTACTCATCATCCTGGATACGTGCCGTGTCGACGCCCTGAACGCACTCGTCCCCGAATACGACTTTCTCTCAGAAACGACGGGTATCCGGTCAGTTGGCGGCGCGACACCGGAGTGGATCGCGGCGACGTTCAACAGTGCGTATTCCGATAAGATACGAGAAACTGCATATCTCGCTGCCAATCCCAGTGCGGACAAGATCCTGGGGCGACACGACGTGCCCGCAGTCTGGAACGTCTCCGAATCACATCTCTCGTATCGTCTGATCCGGCACTACGACACCATCGGGGGTGAGAATCTGGGCCGCCTCGAACACCTCTGGAAGTACGAACCCACCGGTGAGAGTGGGTCTCTCGGACACGAAAGCGGGGCAACACCCCCGAAGTACGTGACCGACAGGGCGATCGATGTCGGCCGCGACACGGACTACGACCGTCTGATCGTTCACTACCACCAGCCCCACACCCCATACGTCGCAAATGCCCTGGCCGAAAACCGCTCTCTCGAACCCCACGAGGACAATCCCTTCACATACATCCGGAAGACGGGCGATCGAGAGACCGTCTGGGAGGCGTACCTGGACGAACTCAGATGGGTGCTAGACGACGTCGCAATGCTCCTCGATAACGTGGACGCCGAGCGAGCCGTCATCTCGGCAGACCACGGGGAGGCACTCGGCGAATACGGGGTCTACGGCCACCTCATCGGCAGTCTCAACCCCGCTATCCGACAGGTGCCGTGGGTGGAGACGGCCGGGACCGACACGGGGACGTACACGCCGCAGTTCGACCGGCCGGAGGGAAGGGACGTCTCCGCCGACGAACAACTGGCGGCACTGGGATACAAGTTTTGAGCGCCCCATGACCCGCTTACCCCTCTCGCCGCGGCCGAAATCGATCGAGGACCGACATACCGATGGCCGTCACGAGAGCCGCGACTGCGACCACGAGAGCCGTGACGCGGTAATCGGAGGTGACGTACAAACTCGGTGTGGGCGGACGCCACCAGGTGAGCGGGTAGAGCCAGGCTGTCGAGTGGCTGTCGGCGAATGCACGCAGCCCGTTGACGACCAGGGACATGATCCCACCGACAACCAGACAGCCGTACGCTCGTCGCCAATACCGTCTCTGGAACGCGATGGAAATGACGCCGGCGATGAGGAGGACGCCGCCAAGCGTGCTCACGGCGGCGTAATCGAACGGGATCCCGACTGTCTCTTCGACAACGTGCGCCTTCAGGAGGAGTTGGATCTTGACGAGGTCCGGAATCACCGCACCACCCATCACGACAGCAGTCCATCGCGGTTTGATGCGCTCGATCCGCCAGCTCAGGGCGGTCATCAGGGCGTAGGCTACCAGAACGTGCGCAAGCAGGTCAGCCATCGCCTCTCACCTCGAATGCAAGTGAATCCGGATCGAACCACCAGTGTCTGAAGAAATACGACACGACGAGTAGTGCGCCGATTGCCGAGGTGGCGTATTTGTAGAGCCGTGACGCTCCCGAAGAGTTCACGACGACGACGGCGTCGGCGTCAATAGTTTGCCCCGATCGGAGAGTCCCGTAAACCTGTATGTTCCCACCAGACTGGACGGATGTGTCGAATCCGTCGACAGTCATCCTCATCGTCCCGTTGGCGGTCAGTACTGAGATATTTGCTCGTTGGTCTTCCAGCGATATCGACTTGACCTCGCCCCACAATAACGCTCTGTCGCCGACGTGGGCGTCGTAGTCCCCCTCTATTTCGGATGGCTGTGGGTACTGTTCGTGGACAGAATTGGTCCCGCCGTAGTGAACGAGCAATGCTAAGATAGCACTGATGAAAACCAGCACTAGTATCGCCCGTCCCGATCGATCCATATTCACATCTCTTCAAGCACCTAAAAAACCGTTTGGGGAGACAAACGGAATGTCGCATAGCCCATGTTGACAATCATATATTCTGTATAGGGGGTTCCGGTCTATATGTCTTGCCTCCAACTGATGACATATGATGGACAGTTGACTGGCTTCAGTCGTTTCCTTCTGCCGCATTCAATTCTGTCGTCGTCGGAACATTATTTGCGTCTTTCAGTCCGATCTCACCATAGTTCAGCAGGTGTGTGAAATCGTTTCGGATGTATCGCATCAGATCTGAATAGAGCGGGTCTTCTTGAGGCGCCGTGTCTTCGATTTTCATCGCAGCTCGTCGCCAGATGTCATCTTCGTCCAAATCCATATTGTCTGTTTTCATCTCCGGAATCATCTCTGACTGGACAGGTAATAAACCGAATTGGATGTACGCCATGACTTTAGCGCGTTCTACCTGTTCGGTCGACAGCGGTTCAACGTCAGGAAGGATGTCGAGATATTCGAAGTACTCAATCTTCGTCTCTGGGTCGTGTGTGAACCCGAATCCGGAATACTTGCTCTTGGCTGCGGTGATACACGGAATCCCGAAACAGGGGAACTCAATGCCCGCTGACCCCCGTGCGGTAACGGCCGCATCAGCAACTCCCAGCAGGGACTCCGTGTTAAGGCCGGTGTCTAATATGCTGAAAGTATGATTATCGAATTCATCGATGATTGATTCGACGTTACCGATTGCATCGTGTTTGCACTCGAGTGTCTCGTACCGGGGGTGGGGCTTGACGAGCCAGTTGACGTCCGTGTTCTGGACTGCTCTCTGGACGGTTCGACGGAGCCAGACGAGGTAGTCTTTGAATAGGAGCCAATCCGGGCCCCCGTGTTCCGGAAGCGTATGGGACATGATTATGACTGTTGGTTTATCGGATAGATCGTACTGTTGAGTGAGTTCATTGCCAGACAGTTCATCACCGGTAAATGCGCGCGACACCCCGATCTTCTGGCTGTCACCGGACATTCTCTTTTCCAGTTCTCGTTCCCCCCGCTCAACGGCCTCATCTCTGTATTCGTCCCAGATGTACTCAAAAAGGTCCTCAGTCGGACGGAGTGTTTCCGTTTTGATGTCTTCAAGTGTGCGATACCGACGGCTGGCAAACTCAAGTGGACCGAGTTTCCGTGACATGACTTCGACGTCGTGGTCGAGTGCGACCCGTCCCAGCAATCCGGTCTTCGCATAAAAGAGATGTGCTAAGACGATTTTTTCCGAGTCATTCGATTCGATTACCCGGTCGTAAAAACGTTTGGTGAGGAGTGTGTCGTAGAGATATTCGAAGTGGCTCGAATCAAGTTCGTCGATAGTGCCGACTCGTTCGGTACGCGAGTACGTGTTATATACGAGATCGCCGACGAGAATTCCCTCGTATCTCACGTTTTGAAGCTCAGATCCGTTGTTTATTCCTTCGAATATCTCACCAGCATCCCGGTACGCCCTGATCCGATCTCTCAAATGTCGTTTCCGGTCGGAGTAGTAGACGAATTCGGCATCTCCGAACGATTTACAGACCGTCCGGTATTTGCGACCGAGACGATTCGACATGACGAAGAGGAGACTGCTGTCGGTTTCTTCGGCGATGAAATTAGCCAAAATACTGTGTGAAAGGATGTAATGAGGGTGCTCAAGTGTCGCATCAACGACGACGACACCATCACCCTCTCGGGACCGATAACTCTCCCAGAAAGATCGGTTTGTGCTCGCAAACTTAGATACCTCGGGTGTCACCCGGGCTCGGTCAAAGGTTTCGCTTGCTTTCCGAGCTGCGGCAACGAACAGGTTTGGAGAGTCCGATCCCATCTATATCGGGAGATGAAGAAGACCATATTTAAGCTCTTTTTCTCAGATTTGGGTCGTGTTTAGTTATCCGTGAAAAGTGAGATGGAGCAATTTCTTGGTTCCTATGCCAGAAATTACCCGCCTCATCGGCGTCAGAGACTATCTCATTTTGGGGTTTTTGAAGCGTGAGCGGATATCCGAGCCAGAGATGGTCGCGTTAAGTTCGGTACTTCCCAATCGAGAATTCGGAAGCCGAGTTGAGTCGGCGTGAGCTGTTCAATCTCGGAGCAATAGCTCAGTGAATCGAAGCATCGATCTGAAT
>Ga0207850_100109_pt1 | contig 84172 bp, 61 predicted proteins | sample 23E2SouthBayCA_FD_187746 | JGI IMG/M metagenome (GOLD analysis project Ga0207850, IMG submission 187746) | Aerobic enrichment media microbial communities from Eden Landing Ponds, California, USA - A23 E3 (3) (SPAdes) | ecosystem: Environmental > Aquatic > Marine > Unclassified | place...
CCCCCGCCGACGTCGAGGACGGCGAGATGGTCGTCACGCCCCCCTCCGCGACCGACCCCGACTGGGTCGGTCGCAACCAGAAGAACGCCGACGTGGACGCCGAAACCGTCGAGAAGCGCGAGGAAATCTTCCAGCGCTCGGTCCGGCAGTCCGTCGAGGACTACCAAGAACTGCTCGACCTCGGAATGCCCCCGGAGGACGCGCGCTTCGTCCTCCCCATCGGCACCGAGGTCAACGTCGTCGTCACGCTGAATCCGCGCTCGCTGATGCACATCGCCGACATGCGCGCCGCCGCCGACGCCCAGTGGGAGATTCGCGACCTCACCGAGCAACTGCTCGACCTCGCCGCCGAGTGGTGCCCGCACACCTTCGACTACTACGAGGCGGAGATGAAACACCGCAAGAACCGCCTCGCCCCCTAGTCAGTCGCCGCGGAGCCGCTGGACGACGCCCGCTGAGAACGCGACGGCCGCCGCGGCCGCCCCGAACCCGGGCGCGCCCCCGCCCGACTCGGAAGCCTCGGTGTCGGTTTCGGTCTCGGCTTGTGTCTCCGCCGTGGTCTCGGTCGACTGCCCGGCGGACTCCCGGAGTTCGACGCGCTCGGTCGCCCGCACGTCCCGGGAGGACGCCGCGACGGACACCTCGTACTCGCCGTAGTCGACGGCCCACTCGTCGGCTTCCTCGTCCCAGTACTGGAACGCCTCGCGGCCGAGGTCCACGGAGACGGTCTCGGTCTCGCCGGCCGCAATCTCGACCTTCCGGAACCCCGCGAGTTCCTTCGGCGGCCGCTCGACGCTCGGGTCGCGTGCACCGACGTACACCTGTACGGCCTCCGCGCCGTCGCGGTCGCCGGTGTTGGTCACGTCCACCTGCACGGTCAGCCCGTCGTCGGGCGTCGTCGCGGCCCGCGAGACGGACGCGTTCTCGTACGCGAACGACGTGTACGACTCGCCGTGGCCGAACGGGAACAGCGGTTCGATGTCGGCTTCGTCGAAGTGGCGGTAGCCGACGAACACGCCCTCGTCGTAGTGGACGGTGCCGTCGACGCCCGGGTAGCCGCGCGCGCCGTCCGGCAGGGACGTGACCGCCTGCGGGAGGTAGTCCGCCAGCGACTCCGCGAACGTGACCGGCGTCTTCCCGGACGGGTTCGTCTCCCCGAACAGGACGTTCGCGAGCGCTCGCCCGCCCTCCTGGCCAGCGAACCAGAGCTGGAGGACCGCGGGGACCGATGACACCCACGGCATCGCGACCGGGGACTCCGTGTTCGAGACGACGGCGGTGTTCGGGTTGGCGTCCGCGACAGCCCCGACCACGGCGTTCTGGTTGCCGGGGAGCGAGAACTCGTGGCGGTCGTCGCCGTAGAACGTGTCGGTCTTCGCCAGCACGACCGCCGCGTCCGCGCTCGCGGCGGCGTCGGCGGCGTCCTGCACCGCCGCGGGCGAGGTCCATTCGAGACGCACCGGGGGCGAGCCGGCGGCTTCAACGCGAAGCTCGTGGGCCTGCCCGGCTTCGAGTTCGAGCGCGTACTCCTCGGTCTTCGGGCCGAAGAAGCCGCCGCCCTCGTTGGTAATCACCTCGTCGCCGTCGAGCGTGAGTCGGCTGGCGGCTTGGCTCGTCAGCGCCAGCGCGTACGTCCCCGACTCTGGCGGCGTGACGGTGCCCGTCCACCGCACGGAGACGGTGTCGGCGTCGAACTCCGAGCGGTCGCCCTCGGTCAGCGCCACGCTGTCCTCGACGCGGGTGCGCGACGGCGACCCCGACCAGTCGCCGTTCGGGAAGTACTCGGCGGTAAACCCGGCGTCGCCCCCGGACCCGACGGCGTCCGGGCCGACGAGTTCACGCGGGTCCGTCGAGACGGTCGTCACGGTCACGTCGTCGGCGACCTCCCGAATCCCCTCAGCGGGGCCGATACGGCGAATCGCGTCGATGTGGTCGCTGCCGCCGACGCTGGGCTTGAACGAGTCCACGCTCGGGCCGACGACCGCGAGTTCGTCCAGCGAGTCGGCGTCTAGCGGGAGCAGGTCGTCGTTCTTCAACAGGACCGTCCCCTCCTCGGCGACCCGCTGGGCGGTCCGGTAGTGCTCGTCGGTGCCGCGCGCGGGCTCGTTGCCGGCCTGCTCGCCGGCGAGCGCGCCGGTCTGCTGTTGGGCCCACAGCCCGCGCCGGACCATGTCGTTGACGACCGTCTCCTCGTCGACGCGGTCGGCCTCGACGGCGTCCGCCAGCGCGCTCCCGAAGTGCGTTCCGCTGGGCATCTCCACGTCGAGCCCGTTGACGGCCGCGTGGACGGTGCTGTGGGTGCCGCCCCAGTCCGAGACGACCAGCCCGTCGAAGCCCCAGTCGCCCTTGAGCACGTCGTCGAGGAGGTCGTCGTTCTCGCTGGAGAAGATGCCGTTGATGCGGTTGTACGCCGCCATGACAGCGCCAGCGTCCCCGTCGTGGACGGCGGCCTCGAACGGCCGGAGGTAGAGTTCGCGGAGCGCGCGCTCGCCGACGACGACGTTGTGCTCGGCGTACGAGAAGTAGTCGAGCACGTCGCCGGTCGAACTCGCTTGGTTGTAGCACGCGAAGTGCTTCGGGGTGGCGATGACGCCCTCGGACTGGACCGCGCCCGTGTAGGCGGCGGCGACCGCGGACGCCAGCGTCGGGTCCTCGCCGAGGGTCTCGGCGTTGCGCGCGTGCAGGGGGACGCGGAACAGGTCCATGGACGGCCCGAGCAGCATCTGCACGCTGCCGGACTTCGCCTCGCGGGCGATGGCGCGGGCCTGCTCGGCGACGAGGTCGGGGTCGAAGGTCGCCGTCGCAGCGATGGGGTGCGGGAACGCCGTCGTCGGGTCGCCCAGCGACGCGCCGGTGGGACCGTCGGCCATCACGATGCTCGGGACGTCGAGGCGGCCGACGCCGGGGAGCGTCCCGGCGACGCCGTCGGGGCCGCCGCTCCCGCCGCGGGTGCGGGTGACCTTCTCGTCGAGAGTCAGTTCGGCGACGATATCCTCGATTGCGCGCTCGCCGTCGTCTTGGGCGGCGAGGGCGGCGTCCGAGAGCAGCGGGGCCGTGATGGCTGTGCCGGTGGTGGCTTTCAGGAACGTCCGTCGCGTCGCGCCGGTGGTGTGTTCCGTGCCGTCGTGTGTGTCGTCTGGCATCCAATCGAGCACGAACAGGGATTTTAATAAATGTTTGTCCAGTTATCTGGATATTTATTGGAAATATTTTTCCACCCGTTGCGAAACGTTTCCTTCAAATTAACTCGAATAGGAACAAACAGGGGTCGGCGGATGCGACGAACTGCCGCACTCCGTGCCTTCTTGAGCGCCGGCGCCATCGACACCCCCATGACCGACGACCAGCGCCTCGCGTCGCGGCTCCAACAGTTCGGGTTCTCCGAGAAGGAAGCCAACGTCTACCTCGCGGCCGTCGACCGCGGCCGCGGGACGCCCAGCGACATCGCCGCCGACGCCGACGTCTCCACCAGCTACGTCTACGACATCTGCGACACCCTCGAACGCGAGGGACTGGTCACCGTCGACAACCACCGGACCCCCACCGAGATTCGCGCCACCAAACCCTCAGAGGTGCTCGAACGCCGCGTCCACACGATGACCGAGACGATGCACGAACTCGACCAACGGTACCAGCGCCCCGACGACGACTTCGACACCCTCGAACTCGTCCGCTCCCGCCAAACCCTCATAGAGCGCGTCCGGTCGCTCATCGACGCCGCCGCCGACGAAGTGTTCCTGACCCTGCCCGCCGACACCTTCGACGAACTCGCCGACGCCCTCCAGAACGCCGTCGACCGCGGCTGCCTCGTCCTCGTCGCCCTCAGCGGCCTCGACGACGCCACCCCCGACCCCCAATACGGCGACACCGCCACCGTCGTCCACTCGTGGTCGAAAGCCGAATCGATGTACCTCTGCGTCGACCAACAGCGCGGCGTCATCGCGCCCGCCACCCTCCTCGGCTGGGACCACGACGACGCCAACGCCGTCGCCTTCCACAACTACTCCACCGCCATCGCCATCGAGAGCGCGTTCCTCGGCACCGTCTGGGCGGCCTCCGAACCCCTCTCCGCCCGCCGCCCCGAACCCCTCCCCCACGACTACGGCGAGAACTTCCGCCACGCCCTCTACGACGCCACCGTCCACCGCCGCGCCGGCCGCCCCATCGACGCCACGCTGTCCGTCCGCCCCACCGAAACCACCGACGACCCACGGACGATTACCGGCACAATCACCGACACGAAACAGGGACTCCTTGACCCCACGACCAGCGACTTCGGCATGGAGAACGCCCTCACCGTCGACACCGACGGCCGGACCGTCGACATCGGAATGGTCGGCGCGTTCCTCGAAGACTACGAAGCCACCACCGTCGTGCTCCAGAACGGCGAGTGAGCGCTCCCCCGGTGACGACGCGAACGGACTGCCGTCACCCGACGCGTGTGTGTCACTCTGCCAGCGCGGCGGCGAGACGAAACCGTTATTTGTACCTCGCGGCTACGAAGGAGTGGACGCGCTCCGTTGGTGTAGTCCGGCCAATCATCTTGCCCTCTCACGGCAAGGACTTGGGTTCGAATCCCAAACGGAGCATCTCACCTTCCTTCCGTCTGGTAGTTTTCGTCCGTGACAAGCGTGATTCCAACGTATGTTCACGGGCAAACCGACTCAAACGACCGGTCGAACCCGCCGCCGTCCGGCGATTAGCGATATTTCGGCGGCAATCACAGCAAAACGACTCATCCCTTCGCAGTCCAGCGATTCTCGAAATTACGTGGCAAGGACCCAGGGGACCGACGGAGGGGTCAGGCAATGAAAGACGCCGACCAGGCAACCGACCCCCTCCACGGAATTACCGTGCTCACGGAACCGACCACAGACCTGCTTAACGAACGCCAGCAAATCGACTTCCGCACCACGCGGGAAAACTGCCTGAAGTGGCTGCTGGCGTTCGGAAAGAACCCAGACACAGCGGATGGGTACGCGCGTTCCACGGTGAAAACACGCGCCCACCGCATGGACCAGTTCTACCGGTGGGTCTGGCAGCACCAGACCGACGGGTACACGACGAACGTCACGCACGACCACGCGGACGCGTGGCTGAAGCATCTCGCGATGACCGACCACTCCACCGCGCACAAGTCGAACTGCCGGAAGGCGCTGCTGATGTTGTACCGCTGGCGAGAACACGAACACGGCCTCGACGAATGGACGCCCGACTACACCTTCAGCTCCGGGAGCCGCACGACCACCCCACGCGATTACCTCACCCAAGACGAACGCACGAAAATCCGGGAAGCCGCCCTCGAACGCGGCAGCGTCCCGAACTACAAGAGCCTCAGCCCAGAAGAACGAGACCGCTGGAAGGCACACCTCGCACAACGCCTCGGCAAACCCAAACACGAGGTCACACCCGACGACTGGGAGAAAGCCAACGGCTGGAAAATCCCGAGCCTCGTCGCCACCAGCCTCGACGCCGGCCTCCGCCCCATCGAAGTCGAACGCGCCTCCCCACGATGGGTCGACATCGATAACGCCGTCCTGCGAATTCCGAAAGAAGAGTCGTCGAAAAACGAAGCCAACTGGGTCGTCAGCCTGCAAGACGAGACCGCCGCGATGCTCGAACGATGGCTCGACCAGCGCAAAACAAACCCGCTGTACGACGACTCGGACCACCTCTGGCTCACCCGGGAAGGCAATCCGTACGGCTCATCGGCGCTGCGCCAAGTGCTTCGCCGGCTCTGCGATACCGCAGGAATCGCGTACGAGAACCGGCAGATGAGCTGGTACGCCATCCGCCACAGCACCGGGACATACATGACCCGCGAAGAAGACCTGGCAGCAGCACAAACGCAACTACGACATACAAGCGAGCAAACGACGATGAAATACGACCAAACCCCGATCGAGGACCGACGCGACGCCCTCGACCGCATGTAACCAGCACCTACAGCCACTGGCCCGGCGCAGACCACGCCAGTCTATCTGGGCGCTACTCCCCGTCCTCGTCGTCGGGATCGAGCAGGTTGCGGGCGAGCCGGCTGCGTGCGGCCATGGTATCCTTGATTTTGACGTCGACGTGCATCGTCGTGCCATCCCCGCCCGGGTTTTCGAGGTCCGAGCCACCAATCGACTCGGTGTCTTCGGGAGCGTAGGGATTGTAGGCGTCGTCGGTCGCCGCTTTCTCGGCGGTCTCCTGGATTTCTTCGAGCGTTTGCCGGCGTTTTTCTGTGGCGGTCTCCCCGTAGATGCCCTTGGTTGTCTCGAGGTACTGGTGCCTGAGCTGGTCTTTCGTCGCGGAGATGTCAGCAGTGTCTTCGAACGTTTGCCCGAGGTTGTGGCGGAGGCTGTACCACACGATTTTGCGGTTTTCGTGGTCGATCCCAGCTTCTTCGCAAAGCTGCCGCAGCAGGTAACAGAGGGTCCCTGACGTGTAGGGGTTGCCGCGTTGGTTGAGCCAGATTCGGTTCGTGTCGTCGTAGGCTTCCAGATGCCGGCGCTCACGAACCCAATCGCTGAAAATGTCGGCTGTCTCGTCAGTCAGGGGTAGTTCGGTCGTGGGGCGTTCCTTCGCAGCGTACTCCGCGGGGATTTTGAACGCCCGTTTGCCCGTGTCGTACCAATCGAGGGTCGCATGCTCGATCTCGATGGGGATCATCCCTGTCTCGATTGTCACCGCGATGAGCGACCCGACTTTCGCGCTCGTATCCGCCTGCTGCCAATCACGTTGGGTGATGTCGGCTTTTAATTTGCCGAGCCGTTGGGCGACGAGCGCGTCGATCCGGTCGCGTTCCTCCGGTGCCGTTTCGTAGTAGGCCGGGAGTGAGCCGTACTCAAGAGCGGCTTGCCGGAGCTCGTAGCGCTCGCTGTACGAGAGTGAATCCGCCGACTCGTGATCGCCGTCAACGAACACGACCTTCGGTTCCCACGGTTCGGCGGTCACGCCGGTTTCGTACAGCCACGTGAAGTACTTCTGGAGGGCGTCCCCGAATTTTCGCTTCGACGTTGACGCGTACTCGCCGCCCGATTGCTTCCGGATTTCGTCGTTGTCGAGTCGTCGAATCAGCTCGTCCGCCTGCACGTACGTGAGTCGACGACCGTTCCGTAAGTCGTCGAACTCGAGTGTGAACCGATACAGTTGGTCGATCCTGTCGTGGTAGTTTGCTGCGCCACGCGCGGACATCGGCGTGTTTCGTACCGGGTTCTTTCCTTGCTCAAGTAGCCATTCGTAGTACTCCTCGAGGCACTGCTCGACGCGGGATGCGTCGTCGCCAAGTGCCTCAGCTAACTTCGTGGTAATCGATCGTCGATCGGAATCTGTCATCGAATCAAACACCTACAGTAACGAGGTAGGGTTAAACCCTCGCCTCAGAGTACTCGACGCCAACCAACCCGTCCGGAATCTACACGCCGAACCCCCGAATATCGGCGTTCAGAAGTCGTCAAACGCCAGTGTCAAATTCTCGTCTGGAGTGGCGTTGATGGCATCCAGAACGAGGAATGGATTGCGGGTCGTCACGACTCCGGACAATGAAGTTTGGATAATGCCGGGACTGGGGATACATGCGTGAACTGCTGGTCAACGCTGGCCACCACGATAGTAGCTGAACGCTGCGTCAGAACGGGTGACTGGCGAATGTTCGGTACCGAGCTTGGAGACTCGAAGCAGTATTTGTTGCCGTGAGAGGGCAAGTGAGGTCAGCGGGTGAGCTGACGGGTTGTCTCGATCGTCTCCGTCCCGAATCGGTAGCGTTCGTCCGTGTACGTCCATCTAAGACCGTCCAGCGTTATAAAACAGGGGTAGATTGCCGGCAGGGCAATTCAAATCAAAACGAACGCGGGAATCCAGAACGACACCGCAGAAGCGGCCCCCTAGCGACCGGTGCCGAGAAATCATCCACACCCTCAACGAGAGTTCCTCGGGTTCAGTCCACGCTCTCGCTCAACAGCTCGGACGCGACAAGACCACCGTCAGCCACGACCTCCGCGAGTTCGTAGAGCATAATGTCATCACCTACGAGGAAGACGGATGGGCGAAACGGCCTGTCCTCACCCAGACCACGTCGTCAAGCCAATCGTTTAACCGACGACAAGCGGTGCGAGTGTCACCGACCAAGAACCCACCACGATCGCAGCCACGTACGCCGCTTTCGCTACCGTAGCCGGCCGCACAGCCCCGTTCTCGTTGTCCAGAAACACATTGAACGACTGCTGCCGTGAACCATCCTGAGAAGCGGACGCGTCCATCGTCGTCCCTGCAGATTCACCTACAGTGAGCGCGTCGATGCCATCAACGACGTCACCGAGCCGCCCGTCCGCAGCCGCCTCAACGTCCACCGTTTCGGCTTCCGATACGAGGATTTCCAGCCGGTCGGCAGTCGCCTCGATCTTCTCTTGGTGGTCGTGACGCCCGAGTTTATCGTAGCTCGTCCCGAGTAACCCCGCGTCGCCCATGCTCTCAAAGAGGACGTCGTCAGGGAGAATCAGGTACTCGAACATCGCTTCGTCACTCTTCCAACCGCCGAGGACGCGAACGACCGGGGCAGGAACTTCGTGTCGGAACAAGAGGTGGGTGGCGAAATACCGGCGCAGGTCGTGTGGCGAGAGCTTCCGGTACTCGTCGTTGTCGGTGCGGACAACTGCGTTCGCAGCCGACCGCTTCACGTCCCGGTAAATCGTCTTCGTCGAGCACGGGAACAGCAGGTCGTCGTCGCCAATGCTCTTGCGCTCAACGTGGGCCTGGACGTCCTGCATGATGTCCTGGGGGACGTAGACTGCTCGCGGTCGCGTCTCTGCCTCACGATCGGTTGAGTCCTTGGCTTCGACCTTCACGACCCACCGAATGCCCTCCGGCGTCTCCCTCCTCTCGAACTGTCCCCAGCGGAGGTTACTGGCGGTGTCCACGCGCAGCGAGCACGCCAGCAATCGCATTTCGAGACGGACTTGGCGCTCCGAGTTCTGGCCGTTCGAGTACGCTGACTTGAGCAGCGTTCGATACTCTTGGGTGTCCATGAACACCCGCCACTTCTGGCCGCCGAGTGGGATTGTCTTCATAGCACCCCTTGTATGAACGAATTTGCCTTAAAGGTCAGCCGTGAGGCGGCTGCCCTACCCAGGTTGGCCGACAAGAGGGAAATTCGGACAACCGCCAGACAGCACCGGATTATTCATCGAATACTGTCCGAGTCCACCCGTAGCGAGGACAACCACCCGATAGCGTAGATATGCCACCAGCAGTTCGGTCGTGCCCTCAGTCCGCTCGCCCGACTCAGAGTCCAGATAGCTACGGTTGGCGTGCGCCGCCACTGGTAGTGATTCAAGGTACGACCGCTCGTTCTCGTAGACGGGAGTCAGTTCGCTCAGACTGTAGAGCATCTCCTCGTTGTCCGCCAACGAGAACTCTTCGTCGTCAAGTTGCTCCCTTGCACTCCTCTCCCCAGAAAATTGCACGCTACACGGCTCTCCATCGACTCTCCACGAAATCCCATCTCACCCTCCTGGAAGCCAGCCAGCTTTAGAAACACACCCATTTCCAAGCCACTTGAGCCGATGGCTGGTGACCAACCGTGCTCTGGTCCCTGTCACCCGGGTAGTCCTCGCGGTGGCTGCGCCCTCAGGTAGTGATTACGTAGTACCCTCAGTTCAAATAACGCCCGTCAGTCCAGCCAAACCGATGACCAGCAGACACACACCAGTGGCTAAGATCAGCAGCTGCCGCAGTCCCACCACGTCAGTCAGACGCCGCATCATCGATCAACGTGTTCGTCATCACCTATTGATACACGAACACAAAAACACTACTGGCGTGTACTCCCCTACGCCTCGTCGCTCAGGTCAGACAACTCCTCGCCCCACCCGTCGTTTCGCGCATACCAGTCCTCATCGGACGTGACGGCTCCCGCCGCAACCCTAAGTAGTGGCCAATACTGTTTCTTTATCGAGAGTACGGGGTGAAACAGCCGTTACATACAGATGCGTATCGTTCGAATGGGGAATGGGATTGTACAGATGTTTTTATGCCTAAGCTGTTACCACTAATGGGATGAATTTCGGGTTCGTGCTCACAGGGATCGTATTCGTTCTCATCGGACTCGATATTGCCAGACGGCCAGAATATCACGGGAAACGGTTTGCACGGTATAGCCTACTAACCAGGGGCACTGCTGGAAAGCATACTGGATCGAAGCGACGAACGCGAGTTCTGGGAGTATTTCTTAGTTGCGTTGGCGGAGCGCTACTACTCGGCGGAATAGCTATCTGAACCAGCTATACGTACCGTTTCGCTCGTTTCGATTTCAGACACTCGTCCGAATAAAGAAACTCCACTAGCAACTACTGCTAAGGAAAGCAGTTGTCGCTACTGCGATTCGATTGTCTTCCGCGGCTACCCAATAGGGCTCCCTGTGGCGAACAAGGCCCGGCCGCTTCAAGACGATTTAGCGTCAACCCCGCCCTCTCCTTCCTCAAAGAAGCCATCGGTGAGCGAGCCGAACTAATCACGCGCCGAACAGACCCAGCACTGCGAAGAGAGCGCCGGCAAGTACCGCCCATCGGAACGCCGTTGCACCCCGGCGATCACGAGTGGGCCAAGCCACGCAGTCTGCTCGTAGACTGATTCTATTAGTACGATGCATCATATGTCCCGATACACGGTGGCCATTGAGAGAGGCGATAGTGGGAAGCGAAGATTCGACCCAAGCGAGCAAATTCAGTCCTCGTCAGTCGGTTTGAGTGGGACTTGTTCTACTTCGACATCTTCGTAGTCTCTCTCGGAGGAGAGGACGTCCAGTCCTCGTGTTTCCGCAGTCGCTGCGTGGAACGCGTCGAACGGCGTCATTCCCTCCTCGTAGTAGTTGGTGGCTTTCAAGACGACCTGTGTCTCCTCTTCGTCCCGCAGGGGAACGAGTTCGAGCAGGTTCGCTACCAGCGGTACGTAGTCGAACTCGTAGCGTTCCCGGGCGAGAAGGAGTTCGAGATACGAGAACGGCGACGTTTCGACGTCGTATTCGGCGAGGGCGTCCTCCGCAGAGCCCTGTAACCAATCAGTGTCTTTGGCGAGTGCAAGCAGGAAGTCCGTCCCAACGTACACCGTCATCTGTCGCTTCTGACTTCCTCAGCCTCGTCTTTCGCCTCGGCCTCGATGTCCTCCCGAATTTCCTCGACGGATGAGTCGTGAAGTTCGCCTGCGGCCTCGCGGACAGCGGCCAGTGGGTCGTCCGCGACCGGTATCAGTTCGATTTTGTCCTCGTACGTGACGATGTGGTACTTCTGGCCGTACTTCTCGCGTACCTCCTTCGGGATGTACAGCCGTCCCTGCCCATCCGTCTCTGCTGACATAGACGTAGTTACGTTACCACTGTCAAAGAATCTTCCCACTAGATTCGGTTTGGTGGCTCTCAGCACCCCGTCTCGGTAGTGTGGATGGGAGCATTCGTCCAGTTAGACAACCGGTTGCGATAGGTCATTCAGGCCCCCATACACCAGCAGACACTCCGGTCGCGGGTAAGCTCAATCCTGCCGTACGCTATCACCATGAACCACACGCCGCCAACACCTACCGGGCGAACCGACCCCATCGGCGGTCCCGAAACCCACACCATACGGACACTCGCAACCGTGTAACGTGACGCGCGTGGCCGCCGCCGACCGATCATCAGCGTCCCGATTCCCAGCAAAACAGTGACAGCCTTCCGGACAAGCTACGCGACCAGCCCACCCTCCGTCTAGTGTCGCCACGGATCTCACTCCGGAACCACGATCTGCCGGTCGTCGACTGTCGCAATCGTCGCCTGTACACCGTAGACCCGCTCAACGAGGTCCGCAGTCACAACATCTGCACCCCCCACGGCAGCGACGTCCCCGTCAGCGAGGAAGACGAACCGATCCGCGAAGCGAAGCGCGAGATCGATATCATGGAGCGCGAACAGCGCCGCAACCCCGCCGTTGTCGGCCAGCTCCCGCACGCGTTCCAGCACGTCGAGCTGGTGACGCAGGTCGAGACTACTGGTGGGCTCGTCAAGCACCAGCCCCGCGGGCTGCTGGGCAAGCGCGCGAGCCAACCGAACCTGCTGGCGCTGCCCGCCCGAGAGTTCCGAAAGCTGCCGCATTGCGAGCGTGGACAGCCCCAAATCAGCAAGCACCGTCCCCACCACCGCCCGGTCGTGCTCAGTCGGCCGCCACGTCGCGTGGGGCTTCCGCCCGGCAAGCACCGTCTCGAACACGGTCGATGGCAGCCCGCCGGACTCCGACTGCGGGACGTACCCCAGTCGAGTAGCGATCTCAGACCGGGAAAGCGCCGTCACGTCGTCGCCCGCCACCGTCACCGACCCCGAGAGCGGCGGCTGCAGCCCGAGCACGGTCCGCAACAACGTCGACTTCCCCACACCGTTAGGGCCGAGCACCGCAACAACCTCCCCGCGTTCAACGCCGAAGGAGACGTCTGAAACGACCGGCTCATCATAGCCGGCGGTGAGAGCGTCGATCCGGATCACCAGTACTCCCTCCCGTTGACGATCAAGTAGAGAAACAGCGGCACGCCGACGAACGCCGTGAGAATCCCGACTGGCAGGACCACCGGCGCGATAATCCGCCGGGCGACCACATCCGAAGCGAGCAAGAGCGCCCCACCGGCAACGCTGGAGGTGGCAATCAGGAACCGTTCGTCCCCGCCGATCACCCGCCGGACGATGTGGGGGACAACCAACCCGACGAAGCCGATGACGCCGAACAACGAAACGACAATCGCCGTCAACAGCGACGCAATCACCATCCCGGCAACCCGGAGCCGAGTCACGTTCACCCCGAGCGTGCGGGCGGTGTCGTCACCAGCATCGAGCACCTCGTACGCCCACGACCTGTGCACGAAGTACCCCCCGGCAAGCAGCGCACTCCCCCACAGCAGCAGGTTCCCATCCCACGTCGCATTCGAGACGCTACCGAAACGCCACGCGATTAACGCTGAGAGCTGGACGTTGGTCGCAAAGTACTCCAGCATGGACGTGCCAGCGCTGAAGAACGCCCCCAGCGCGATCCCGGTGAGCACCAACGTCTCGGGCGTCGCACGCCGCAACCGAGAAACCAACAGGATCGCTCCGGTCGAGCCCAGCGCGGCGACGAACGCGGTCACGCCGGTCAAGTACGGCACCCACGACGCAAACGACCCACCCGTGGTGGAGCCCGCACCGAAGACGACGATCGCGACAGCCGCGCCGAAGGCGGCCGCCTGCGAGATACCGAGCGTGTACGGCGACGCCAACGGGTTCCGCAACAGACTCTGGAGCACCGCGCCAGCGACCGCGAGACCGAACCCGGCACCCGCGGCCGCGACAATCCGCGGAAGCCGGATATTCCAGATTACTCGCGCCGGCGTCCCCTCGACACTCCCAGCGAGGATGCCCGGGAGCTGCGAGAGCGGGATCCTGATGGGGCCCGTCAGCAGGGAGTACGCCGCGAGCGCGAGGAGGATGCCGAGGATACCGAGCAGTACGCCGACCTTGCGCTTGATGTGTTGTTCGTACGCGTCGACGGCGCCGGCTGCCTCAGGCGACGATCCCCGGTCAACGTTCGATCCGGTGTACTCGGTGTCGGGCTCCATCTGTTGTTACAGCATCCTGCCGAATCCGTTACCGTAAGCGTCGGCCACACCGTCGTAGACCGGCTCGCCGACGAACGTCTCGTAGATTTCGTTCACCTTCTCGACGGGATCAAGATCGTAGGCGTCAGGGTTGGCGGCGGCACCAACCGCGTAGGCGTCGGCGATCACCGTCCCAAAGTTCGTCCCGTAATCGCGTGACGGCAGGGTAGCATACACCTGCTCGTTCTCGATTGCAGCCACGTCCTGATACTGCGGGTCTTCAAGGGCGTCGTAGCTCTCGGTCCCGAGGTCAACGAACACGACCTCTGGGTCCCACTGGATGAGCGTCTCAGGGTCGATCGCGACGCGTCTGGCACCCTTCCCACCTCCACCACCGCCACCTCCACCACCGCCACTGCCATCACCGCCACCGCCACCACCACCAGCGCCGTCGCCATCGCTATTCCCTGTCGCTCCCTCAGCGACGTTCGTGATCGCGGCGTACTGGAACGGGACGTAGCTGGGCTGTGTGAACGTGAACCCGTGTTTGCCGCGGCCAAGATAGCCAACGTAGCCACGTGGCTGCTGGTCGACCCCAGCGGCGCGGTCCTGCAGGTCGGCCAGCGTCTTCTCAACGTACGTGCGGAGTGTCTCAACCCGCTCGGTCGTCCCGAGCACAGTCCCGAGCAAGTCAAGCGAACCGAAGAACCGTTCCCGGAGCTCAGCCGTGAGCCCGCCCGGGCGAATCACCACAACCGGGATGCCGAGCCGACTCTGCAACTCATTGGCGTCCGCCGGCGTGGCATAGCCGTACACCACCACGTCCGGATCGGCCTGCAACACCCGTTCCGGATTCGGACTCTTCCGAGTGCCGACCGTCGGGAGCTCAGTGTACCGCTGATTCGCCAACGTATACGGCCGAAACGGCCGGTCAGCGTTGCTCGACTCCAACTGCTCTACGGCGACAACCGACTCGGCACCCCCAGCGTATGTAATAAACCGGAGCGCGCCCGACCCGAGACCGACGACACTGTCGACACTGCCTGGAACCGTCACCGAACGCCCAACAGCGTCGGTCACAGTCCGCTCACCCGACGTCCCGGTCGACTCCGCGGTTTCAGTCACCGACGACTCGGCCGGTTCTGGATCCGTCTCGGTGCTCCCAGAATCACTCGACGTACAGCCGGCAAGCCCCGCAATTCCGGCGGCGGCCGCTCCACCCATCACGCGAAGTACGTCACGGCGTCGATGTATCTTCATCGGCACAAAGGAATACAGAGGGTTACTAAAAACCCACGAGCCCTCGTGGCCCACAATGGATCTACTGCTCGGCATCGACGACACGGATTCACTCGACAGCGACCACGGCACGGGACAAGTGAGCAGAAATCTCGGCGCCGAACTCGCCACAGACCACGGCATCGAGTTCGTGGCGAGCGTCCGCCAACAGTTCCTCGTCGACCCAGCCGTCCCGTACACCACCCACAACAGCGCCGCATGCCTCGTGTTCGCCGCCGACGACCCGCCGACCGAGGCCATCATCGACGACGCCGGCGACTACCTCGTCGACGTGATGGCCGACGCAGCCGACCCCGGGCTCTGTGTCGTCCCACCCACAGCGGTCCCCGACGACGTCATCGAGTTCGGCCGACGCGCGGGTGACGAAGTACTTGAGAAACAGGACGCGTACGAGACCGCCGCAACTGCCAGTGACGCACTATTCCTCGACGAGTACGGCGGCACCGGTGACGGCGTCATCGGCGCGCTCGCCGCAGTCGGGCTGACCGCGGCCGGCGACCACGGCCGATACATCAGCTACGGCTCCATCCGTGAATACGATGAGCAAGTCACCGCCGGACAGCTTCGCGCCGATGGAATTGCACTCCAAGCCGACGACGGTTCAAGCATCCCCGACGACGCGACAGTATACACCCACAACTGGATCCGACCACAACGACGCGACGGACACCCAGTGCTCCCCCTCGTCACCGACCGCGACGGATGGAAGCCAGCAAACCGCTCGCAGTAGCACAACGACAGCCACGACACTGCCAGCGGGTAACCCAAGACGAACGCCCATCACCTCCCCGATTGAGCCCAGTCAGCGCCCCAGCATCCGATCCCCCCAGACCGCTTCAGAATTCGGCGAGACGTCGATCACCACAACGGCACCCTCCGCGAACCCACCCCGGTAAATAATTGAATCGACGCGACCGCACGCACCCCGCCTACGCCTTCGAGGTCGGCTCTCGCCGTACCGGGCCGAGCCGCCGCACCACCCCCTGCTCAACCAACCGCGCTAACCCATCTACGGTGGGGAACCCCCACGGCGCATCCCCCACATCCTGCCCCGGCGCGACCGCGCGAAACCACTGGCCGGTCTTATCTGCCAGCACTCGTCGCTGCACCCCACTCACCTCGAACAACCCGACATCAAAGTTCCCCGCCCGCCTGCCGATGCGAGCGGCACCCTTCCGATACCCCAGAATCTTGCGTGGCTGGAACTCCGCGACATCCTCGACCGGGAACGTGTAATTCTTGAACGTCACCGGATCCCCCAAGTCTAACTCCTCAGCCCACGGGTCGAACGTCCCGAAGGAGAACGGTCCCGTCAATTCCGGGCTGAGCGCCGCACGCGCTGCCTGCTGCTGGTCGATACTCTCCGGGTGGAACACCCAGTGGATGACGAACCCAAGCCGGAGTGCTTCCCGTGTCTTCGCCCGATACTCCTGGTCGGCATCAACCACGAACTCAATCCACCGATTCACCCCCTCACCGAGCACCACACAATCCGGCGCCCGATCAGCGACCTTCCGCTCGAACCGATACTCACCCGGAAACCACGGCTCCACCTGCTCGTGCTGCCGACGCCGCATCTCGATTTTTGGCCACAGGTGCGTCGCCGACTCACGGCCTGCCGAACGCAACCCGTCGGGACACCCCCAAATCTCATCCACCCGTTCCCGCGCACACTCATCCCCACGATTCCCCGCACTGGCAGTCGAACTCCGATGCAACTCCGACTCCGAACCTGAATCTGGATCTGAATCTCGTCGAGTCATACTCATTATTGGTGTGTGCTGGCTGGCTGCCACGCGAGGCCGCCAGCCCGCCACACAGTCCGTCGAGTCCGTTCGCGCGCGCGACGCGAGTCGCTGTTGTTGTGGTGTATCGCTTCAAGCACCACCGCACTCCCCACTCGCAATCGACCCCGGCCAGCTCGTCCCTGTATCGTGGGGGTGTGGTCAGGCATGGCTGGCTGGGGTGAGTGATTTCAACGAGAAATCTGATTTACTGCAGTACGTCTGCGCCAACCGCCCCAACGCCCGCGTCCGCAACACATCCGCCACATTATGCACGACCAGCTCTTCGAACTCTCCAGCCTCGAACGCGGCCACCGCCGCCTCACTATCCGCAAACGGATCCAATCCCGCATACTCATCATCACCCAACAGTTCGTAGGCGCCAACGAGATCGCCAACACTGTCGCCGTCCTCAGTGGTCGTGTTGAAGCGATGGCGAATCACCGGCAGCAAATCCGCATACGGCACATCTACGAACGGCCAGTCAACACCTGTCGCCGCTAATCGCGTCCGCAAAAACGGCAAATCAAACCCTGCCTTCCACCGTTCGCCGTTGTACGCCACCACCAACACCTCCGCCCCAGCCAGTCGCTCCCCCGCAAACTTCCCCACCGCCCCCAACAACCCCGCCTCCGACTCGTGCGTCGACACCACCACATGCTCACCCACCCGCCCACCAACCCGCGACTCCAACCCAGACACGTCCCGACCATCAGTCTGGCAGAACACGCGACACCCCATCGGCAACGCAAACCCCACCACCGTCACACTATCATCAACCGTGAACCCCGTCGTCTCAATATCAAACGCCACCAACTCTAACGCCGTCACAGCCCCTCACCCCCGCTCGCGTCCACACGCCGCTCCCGCCAATTCACACGCTCCCCTGCTGGCCCTCGCTCCGGGACACGCCCACCACCCGGCGGCCGCACCCGCAACTCCCCAAACCCATACTTGGAATGGGTGCCGACACGCAACACCCCATTCTTCGCCGTCCCCACCACATCACCACCATCAAACCCAACTATCTGACCATGGTCAAGCACCTCCACCGCGTGCGTCGCCCCGTCAACAGCGAGCTGTGTCTCCCGCCGCCGCAACACCCCACCAGCAGACGCGCCAGAGACGCGGTCATTGTCGACCTTCCACCACCACGGCACCGACTGCTCATCCGCCCCAGAAAACTCACTCCTGAGCACATACGGCGACACCAACTCGAGTTGGCACCGGCCCTCATCACTCGCCGCCCCAGCCTCCAACCGCGAATAATCTAACTCCTCAAGATCAACGAGCTGCGTGTCCACAACCTCAAGCTCACCAAACCCATAATTCCGCGCCCCACCAACCCGAACCCCATCCAACACCGACTCACCAACCGGCAACACATCACTCTCGCCGCGGCCAGTGTGTAGATAACAGTGGACGTACCACGAAACGCTACGTTTCCGATTCCGAGTTTCTGGCGGCCGCCCGAAGAAACACTCGGGCGCAAACGCCAACCGCCCACCATGCGACTGGAGGTCATGCGTGTTATGCGCGTCCCGCGGCCGCCCATCCTGCAACCATCCTTGACGGGGATCCCGATACACAAACAAATCCTCGTATGCCTCCACCGCAGGCAACTCACCGCCAAGCTTCCCCGCATACCCCGACTGAGAGTGTCCACGAGGGTATTCGCCGAACTCCTTCGGCACAAACACCCCATGACTCACCGCTAACTCACGCCGCACAGCAGCATCGGCGCGCCGCGCGATCGCGTTGAACAACGCATGCCCCGTCACGAAATACGGGTGCCCGTAGTACGGGGCCGCCACCTCGAACAACACCTGTTGGATTACGACCACACCAACCACCCCGCCCTGCTCGTGTTCTCCCTGCTCACACCGCCGCGCGGTGCACGCAGTCGCCCATGAGGACTCGTGCTCACGGGCCCTCACCCCGCGACGGGCGCGCGTCCGCTGGTGGGTCATGCGGCTCGTACGCAGCGGTGAAATCCCGAATGTACGCCAGTGCGGTCGACCACGCCCGAATCCGACGCAACTGCGCGTCCAACACCCGCCACCGCCGCCCACCACCAACATCGAAGGGATAGGCTGGGAGGCGCGCCCACACATCCCCGAATGACCGCACTGCCCGCTCACCAAGCCGCACCCCCGGCCGCCCATCAGGCGCACCCGTCACATGCAACGCCAATGCTGGCGTCCACAGCACCGTCCGAAACACCTCCACAACATCCGAGGACTGCGCTGCAACCGGATCACGCCGAAACTCTCCGGGTTCGGTCGCCACCAGATAGAGGTCCTCGAGGTCGTACCCCTCGCGGTAATTATCCAGCAACGCCCCCGCCAACAACACATGGTATTGGAGCGACGTGTACGGGTAGTACACCGTCTCGTTGTACGCGCCAGCCACCTCACTCGTCAACCACCGCGCATGCAACACCCCGGGATCCGAGGACGTCACCAACCACTCAATATCACCCCGCCGATTCGCCACTAATCGTGGGTCATCGACGGCACGCTCACCCGACACCAACGACAACCGATCCGGCGTCGCATGATTATCGACAGACTGCTCGGGATTCCCACGCGGCCGACTCAACATCGATGCATCCGCATCCGCTCCTAATGGCACCCGCTCATTCACCGCCACCCCAGCAAACTCACCACGAGCCGAGTCATGCTGTCGCCCCCGGAACTTGTGGACGTCATGCCGATACACCCCCACCATCCCCTCCACACCAACCTCAACGTCCTCAACTGCATCACTCATCGCAATCACCACCATCCTCGTCAGCCGCTTCCTGCTCCTGCACAGTTCGCAGCTCCACCGACGACTCCACCAATACATCCAACCCGTCACTCGAACTCGACGACTCCACCCCACCAGCACACTCACACTCTCCCATAGCGTCGTCAACCGACGCCTGCTCGCCATCTTGCGCCGTCCCCAGTTCAGTCGACGGTTCCACCAACTCATCCAACTCGTCTTGATCCGAAGGGGCAGGCTTCACCGCCTCCAAATGCTCCTCCAACTCCTCCTCGTCGTCCCACCTTTCAGTCATCACCCATCACCCCCTCAGTAGCCGCCACACGCGACTCCAACACTCTCACAAACTCTGGCCGGCACTCCTCAACCCACAGTTCGTCTTTCTCCTCCATCGCGTTCGTCGCCGCCTGCGCCCGATTATACACCCGCCGCAACTCACCATCAGTGTACAACGGATTCACAACTTCCGCGTCGACAATACCGGCACCGAAGTTGCGAGCCCCGCCAAGTTGCATCTCATACTCCGCACTATGCTCGTTGAGATAGTCGATCGCCTCAACGAGCAACCCGACGTATTCGGGTTTCAACTCACGAAGCGTCAACCGCCACGTCCCTATGAGATTTCCAACGACGTCTCGGTCCGCCTGCCGCAACGGCTGCCCCTCATCCTCCGCATTCCGCGACCGCACCTGCGTACTCAACTGCCGATAGTGCGCCTCCGCCTCACCCTTCACCACATCAACCTGCCGGCGAATCGGTGAGAACCGAATCGGTCGCCGAATCACCCGCCCAGCACGTTCACCGAATCCACCAAACAGGTCGTACACCATGCAGCCACGATCATCATCGCCGGCGTCCACGCACGCACCCTTCTCATGGTAACCTGCGTTCAAGTCACGCTCGTACACCTCCTCGAGCATAAAGTCCGCATTCGCTTCGCCCGGATGACACGCTGACCCACCCAACTCTTGAACCACACGCTCACAGCCATGCCGCAGCCACCCTGAAAGGGTGAACGGCGAAATCTGCCCCGCAATCTGATTCTGTGGGTCGTCCGCCTCATACCGATCCGCCGATGCGTGGTGTCTATCCGTTACGATGCCATCCCCAGGCGCCAACAACCCAGCTTCAAGCCCCACGTAGACATCCGGGAATGCGAACTTATCAATTGACGCCGGCACATCGAATCCACAGTCAAGCTCGACCGTCTCGAACCCCATTGAATCACTCGCCATCTGCACTCACCCCCTCATCGCCATCAGCCCCAGCAGTTGCCTCCTCAACTCGACACCCCACCGGCAACTCCATCACCACCCGCAACCGCGGCACCGCCCGCCCCTCACCACTCTCAAGTTCGCACGCTAATCGGTCACCGAGGTCCATACTGATTTCCTCATCACTCAGGACTTCTCGCATCGACCTCGTCGATGCCTCACTCACACCAACAACCACCGGAGACACCACAACCGGACACAACTCGAACTCACCCACCGAATACACCCCTAACTGACCACGAACCACCACCTCACGCACGCCCAACGTAAACTCCGTCGAGTATTCATCTACATGCTCCTCACACAACACGTACTTCACATCAAAAGCGGGCGACCCCGCCCCGCGGAAGACAACCACACCAACCCCCATGCCTTCCACCACATCTTGACCGCACACGTGACACGAACCCACCCCTTCCCCGAGCGCAATTTGTATTATTTTGTTTATGTCTTCAATTTGGAGGGGGTCCATCAGGCAGTCACCTCGTCACAGTCCTGGCGCGGTCGCGTGCTAATATTGCAGCCACAGGGCTGGGCGGTCGCGTCGGTGGGACCGCGGCGCGTAATGCCCTGAACGCGCTCGCTACAGTTTGGGCAGAGATCGTTCTCGTCGTGCTGTACAGCAGAAGATTCTTGCTTGTTGTCGTTGGAATCTAGCATGGCTTCTGTACCGTGAGTACAGGAGCCCGCGCGAGCCTGCTGTCTCAGCAGCGAGGCTCGCAATTTCCTGTGGGATTCGGGTTTCTGATCCACAGATGAACTCCTGTAACCACAACACTGTGTTCTGACTACTTAGTGTTTACCCACCATACTGTGTTTACAGAGGGCTATCTGGTGCCTATCAGTCGCTCTACGAAAGTTGTAAGAAACCGGCCGCCGCGTGAATTAGTGAATGGCCCGGGTAGAACTAGCAGCGTGGATGACTCCGATGGACAGAGACATTCTTGAGCGTCTCTGGAACCCGGGCAACAGGGAATTAGTTCTTTCACCGCGACTCATCGCTGAGAACACCGATTGGGGCCGAGACGCTGTTCGTGCCCATATGCTTGAACTCCGTAAACACGGTCTCGTGGAGTACTACGACGAGGACGCAGGCATCTATCAACTCTCCGAGCGTGGGCGACAATGGCTAGAAGGCGAAGTTGAAACTTCCGAACTTGAAGACGAGTAATTCAGTAGCTAAGACTTCTCCTTAGTGGATTTGAGTTAACGGCCGCTCCCGTCATTCGAGACCGATATCTAATCGTGCCAACCGAACAGGGACTTGTTCCTGTTCGACATCCTTGGCGGCCTCAACGCGCCGATGATCAGAGAGGATAGTTGACTGATTCGCAGCTTCTCCCGGCTCTGGTTGGGGTCGCCAACGACTGGCTCCACTCGTGGTCTTCGATGTTGCTAGTCGCGCTTCGTCGGGATCAGTACGGTCGCCATAGACGACGTCGTTCAACAGATGAGCTTCGAGAGAGTCCGGTTCAAGATATTCCATCTCCGATGGCGTCACCCCAGATGTTTTATCAAATAGGTGGTGATTGCCATCCAATAACTGCTTCGTCCCGAATTTAGTTTATCCTCGAAACCCGGTGAATGCGCCTAGTTGAATCCTGGTTCCCGGCCTCCTCAATTCGTTTTTCCCTATCAACTAAGTGGTGTGGATGGTTCGAGATGATATATGACTCTCCGCACCGACGGGAGGGGTGCTTCCCTACCGTCGCTTGATTCGACATTTTCACACGACGAGGTGTCGATGGCGCTCACTAGATGCGGGCTTCTCGTGGATAGAGCAGAGACACTCGCTCGGCTATACGCCCAACATCGGGACTGGACGGTCGTCGAAGAGAAGTGGATCGAAGAACGATTCGACGAACGCAGTACGCGTGGAAGTTCGAAGGGGGTCTACCGCGCACTCAGTTCCCGATTCAAGACCGCTGGTAGCGAACTTCCGTCCATCGTCCAACTCCCCTCCGTCCTCGACCAGTGTGAGACGGTGCGCGACAAAGCGCAGGTACTGTACTTCTACTTGTTGGAGGACGACCCCCTCGTGAAGTACACTGTTCACCGGTATGTCGACCGACTTCAGGAGTCCGGTGTCGATGGGCTGGACTTCGAGCAAGAGACGATTGAGCGTCTCCTGAGTGAGTTTCACTACGACGACGGGAGCGAGTTCGACTATGCGGAATCGACGACGCGTCGATGGGGTGAGGGGCTCCGATCGGTGATGCGAGAGGTTGGTGTGCTTGACACACAGCAGGCCCTCGAAGGCCAAATCCCCAATCTCGGAACGACGCCTCTGCTCATCGCGTCAGGTTACTCGTGGGAGATTCACGGGGATGACTGGCTCTCCCAACCGACTGGCTGGCTCTACCTTTTCCAGTCGGAACAGTACTGGGACTCCTTGGCTGAACGTGTGAGCGACGATCCAAACTGGGAAGCGAGCGGGATTCATGGTGAGTTGAGAATCCAACCGGTGAACGATACATACGACTGGGCCGAACCATGGGAGGGCGAAGTGTGACTGACGAGAGCTGGTTCGCTGCCGATGTCGGGAGAGATTTCGAGGAGTCCGTTCGCATCGATCGCGAGGATGACGGTCGCGATCACCGGCTGGACTCGATTGATACCTACCACGTGACGGAGGAATCTGAGGACTTCATGTCCGACTTCTTTTCGCGCCTGCTCGGCCGTTCCGAGGATATGCGGTCGGGTGCGAACTACTGGCTCTACGGGTACTACGGGAGCGGGAAGAGCCACCTCCTCAGCGTGCTTCGCGGCCTGCTGGACAGCGAGTGGCTTCGACGGCGAGATGATGTCTGGGAGCAGCTAACCGACGGTCGTGAGCTGGAGACGCTCGAATCAACGTGGTCGTCGATCCACGATGAGTACGAGGTCATCCCAATCTCGGTGAACCTCCTGAAACATCAGGGCCAGAAGAAACTGAGCTTCAGCGAGATTGTCCTCCGCAGTGCTCACACGTCGGAACGGCTCACTGGTGCCGAGGGAGGGCTCTCGTCGCAGCTCGACGTCGCGTTCTTCGAGGACTGGTACCGGACGACCGACGCGTGGGACGACCGGACTGCTAACACCCAAGCGGCACTACGGAGTACGGTTGACAGCCCCGAGAAGTACGACTGGGAGGACGTTCAGCAGTACAACGCTCTTGCGGACGCCGTTCTACCCACACTCTTCGAGCAAGAGACCGGCACGGTGGATGGTCTAGACGACCTGATGCCCTCCGATCTCGACCCCCAAGCGATGGTCGAGCGCCTCGAACAGTTGCGGAGCGACCGCGAAGAGGAGCTCGGCCACCCAGTCAAACTCGTACTACTGCTTGACGAGGTCAGTCTCTTCATCGGGACGGACTTCGACCGACTCACCGAGTTGCAGACTCTCGCGGAGAGCGTCGACGAGACCGGTGACGGCGACATCCAACTGGTGGCGACGGCACAGGCCAAAATCGAGGACGTCCAGCCGCAGTTCGCGGCTCGCGGTGCCGACTTCAGTATCGTCAAGGATCGATTCCCACACCGGTTTGGTCTTCCGAGTCGGCACGTCGGCGAAATATCGACACAGCGGTTGCTCAAAAAGTCGGAAGTCGGAAAGGAGGACACAGAACGCGTTCTCGACCGAACCAGCAACGAGCCCGAGACGTTACTCGTGTACTCGGGCATCGAGCAGAACACCGAACCGCCGCTCGACGATATCGACCGCGAGCGCCTCATCGAGTTCTATCCGTTCCTCCCGTATCAACCACCGCTGTTCCTCGAGATCCTCTCGAACCTCCGTCAGGAAGCACACGACCCGGCGAAGTCGATCTTCTCTGGAACCGCACGGGCGATTCTGGCCCTCGTTCACGGACTCCTCCAAGAGTGGATAGAGGCCGGCGACGAGACCAACGTCATTTCGCTGGTCGACTTCTATGACCTCATCGAACCGGAACTCGATGACATCACCCCACAGGATGTGGGGGTCATCGAGGAGATCGAGGAACAGTACGAGGCAGGCGAACTGGAGGAGATCGACGTGGACGTCGCGAAGGCCGTGTTGCTCCTCCAGCACATCCCGGACACCATTCCGATGTCCGAGCGGAATCTCGCAGTCGCCGTGTTGAGCGACCTCGACGGCCCGACTCAGTTCCAGATGGAGAATCGCGTCGAGGATTCGCTCCAACGGCTTCGGAAATTCATCCGCCCGACGCACGACGAAACCGGGGCGAAGTACGCGTTCACGCATCCGGAAGAGCGCGAGATCATCGAAGCCTCCGAGGAAAACCTCGACAACCCGGACTGGCAGTCCATCGTCGAAGCCGTGGACGGGTATCTCTGGGAAGACATCGTGCGCGACCTCTCACTGCCGACGTCGGCCGAGTATGGTGATATCGGCGAGCAGTACCCTGTACGGTACGAATTCAGTATCGACGGGATCGAACTCGATACGACGGTCGACGCCGAGGACGCACTCGATATCGAGGTCGCCGTCGAAGGAATTTCTCCCGCTGCAGCGGACATCGACTACGACGGCGACCCGCTCGAATGGACGATCGGGCAGGACGGACTCGACGATCTCCGAGATAGCCTCATCGAGTGGTGGTCGCTCAGAGATGCCGTCGGAGACCACACGCTCCCACAGTCCGTCGAGCGTGACCTCTCCGACCGCGCAGCTCGCGTCCAGAGCAAACTCGTCGAGGCTCTCAAAAGCGGGGCGTTCGACGTCAAGGATCGCCGCGATCAGATCGGAGGTATGGTCTCGGGAGTCGAAGAGTATCTCGACGTCAACTACCCCGACGACTTCCACCCCATAATGCTGCAGGTCGGCGACGAACACTTACAGGAACTCCGAGGACTCTCCGCACAAGACCCGCTCCCGACGTGGGCCCAGCAGATCGATGTTGCGACGGAAGACCCGGAAACGCACGGTGGTTCGATCCAGAACAACGTGCGCGCCTTCACCGGCCGACAATTGAAGCAACGCGGCGGGAACCTCGCGATGGCGACGATTCTCGATGGCATCGTGAAGAAGAAGCCGATCTACGAGGATGTTCGCCCCGCGCTGTGTGCGATTATCTGGGGGCTCTGCCGGAAGGGAGACTTCCTGCCCACCGACGAAACAGGTAACTCCCTCGAACTCGATGCCGTCATCGACCTGAACAAACTGACGACGACGCGTCTCAAGATCGCGGGGAGTGGCGGTGTACGAGGTATCCTTCGCGATGGAGGGTTCATCGACTCGACGGAGACCATCCCGGACGGAATCGTCAGGCTCCAGTCCGCGAACGACACGCTCGCAGGTCGACTCGGTAGTCTCGTAGAAGACGTCAGGCTGGTCGCCGAGAGTGACATCCAAACGAGACTGGTCCGCAACCTCCTTGAGTCGTTCGTCGAGGAGCTCAAAGCCGAGCAGCAGAGCGCGATCGACCGAAGAGAGGCCGTCAAATCACGTGACACCGACTGGGAGGACGTCGTCGAAGCAACCAACGACGCGCAGGAGTGGTACGACGACGCCGAGGAAGTGTGGAGTTTACGCCTCCCCGCGCTCACACGAACCGACTCACAGTTGACTCTCGCCCAGCAGTCGTACGACTGGCTGACCGAGGAGTGCGAAACGGCCAGCCAGACGCTTCTCGAGAGCATCGACGACTATGAGGGCGAGTGGTGGATACACGATGGCTGGGATCGGTTCAACGACGCCCAAACCACCTCACCGGCGCTCGACGACGCGATCGAGACCGCGTGGGACTCGTTCCAAGCGGAAACCGAGTTCGACGTGTTCGTCGACGAGTTGCAGGAGCATCCGTGGATCCAGCCCGCGAGTGAGTTCGGATCGAACGTTCGGCCGGCCTTCGAGAGCGAGTACATTACACCGCTCCGCCGGGCTGCATCGTGGCACGAGGACATCTCGGACGCGGTCTCGACGGTGATCGGCGGAACGACCAACACCGAGGCTGACGACTTCATTCGAGCGACGAACACACTCCTCGACAGAGAACCCCTCGCCGTGGTTGCCGGTAGCGACATCGACGAATTACGGGATACGTTCGAGGAGCTACAGACACTCGTTGGGGATCAGTCTCCCACAGACATCACGGCGATTGGGGTTCTCCCGTCGGATCGAGAATCGCTCGACTCCGAACTGGAACGGCTCGTCGAACGCCACGACCTCAGTATCGAGCGGACTGAAACGGGGGTGATCATCCGATGACAACCAAACGTCCCTTCCACGACTTCACGGAGCGGCTCGCACAGTTTGCCGACGGACGACGCGGCATTCGAAACCCGTTCGTGATCGTCCCCGTCCAGCCGAAGTACGAGCGACGGGTCGCCGAACGCCTCACCGAGTGGGCGACGAACCCGCATCGTACCGAGGAGTTCCCGGATGACGGAACCGTCCAAGTCCTCCGGCTGGACGAACTGTTCGTCGAAACCGACGTCTTCGAACTCGCGGTCGATCTCGGTGAGAACAGCCAGCCAGCGACGATCACGGAGACGATGCAAGACCGATTAGCGGAGGAACTCGTCGCGGTTATGGTCGAGAAAATCGACGCCCCAGCCCAGCAGCGACACGTCGTTCTCCTCACGCACCTCGGGAGCCTCTACCCGTTCACGCGTGCGTCGGAACTGCTCGACGAACTCGACCGCCGCAACGTCCAGTCGACGATCGGCATTCCGTTCCCCGGAGACATCGTCGGTGGGAAACTGAGCTTCTTCGGCGAGGAATCGCGCAACTACTACCCGGCCCACCAGATCGAAGGTCGGGTTGAGGGGGTGCATCTCCAATGAGCGATACACACATTCACGACATCTTCCAGCAGTCACCGACCCGCGAACTCGAGGAAGTCCAGAAGGTCAACGCCCGAGCACGGGCCGAAAACGACGTCCGCGAGTTCTATGAGACCGACAGCGCCCGCGACGTGCTCACCACGCTCGGGAACCTCGTCGACAAATATTCCCACGAGGAACCGCGCTTCCTCTATATCTCTGCGACGTTCGGGTCGGGGAAGACGCACCTCCTGAAACTCATCGGGTTCGCTGCCGACACCGAATCGGAGTTCGCCGACCTCGGCGAAGAATTGGCGAACAGGTGGCCGGGCTTCCAGTCGTTCCGACAAAGCGTCGCCAACTCTCACGTCGACCGGCTGAAGCCCGTCTTCCTGAACCTCCTCAACCGGGACGCGTCACAGGAACCGCCGCTCCCCTACCTCATTTACGAGGCAATCGGCCGCGAACTTGGGTATCCCACTGACCCGAATTGGCTGCTCGAGTGGGCGTGGCAGCTCGACATGAACCACGGCGACTGCTGGGAGCGACTGCAGGAAGTCGAGCACGATGGACAGACGTTCGAGGACGTGTACGACGAGCGGGCGTCACTACGGAGCTGGCTCTACGACGCCGTTCCGACACTCGATGACTCACCGTTCACATCCCGGGAGGAGGTCAAGCAATCGATCGACGACGCCATCGAGGAGGTCGATCCCGACGAGTTCGACCCCGACGAACTCGTCGAGCGCGTCGAAGCAGCGCAAGAGTCGCTGAGCACGCCGGAGACCGAGACGGAGTTACTGATCGGCCTCGACGAGGTGGCGCTGTTCATTGGCGATGGCCGCCACCGCTACAGAGAGTTCCAAGAAACGATGGAAGCCCTGACGGAGCTGGGCGTCGGGCCCAACCCGCCAGTTATCGGGACTGGACAGTATCCGATCGAGCGCATCCACGGCGAGTTCGACGATACCGAAGTCACGGAGCAGCCGTGGTACGGCGCTCAAGAGCCGCTCGAGGGTGCCGACACCGAGATCATCGTCCGGAAGCGGTGGCTCCAGAAGGACGCCGAGGGGGGACAGGCAGTCGAGTCCGCGCTCCGGAAGATGCCCGACCTGACGCTCGACGCGTACTCCGATATTGCCGGCGCCGACCCGGACGCAGTCGAGTCATATCCGTTCCGCGAGTACGATCTTGGGTTGCTCCGGACGGTGATTCAGCAGCTGATGCCACGGGGGCGCGTGACCGAAGAAGAGTACGTGCAGGGGCGGGCGTTGCTCATCCTCGTCCGCTCGCTGTTCACGCGGTTCGAGTGGGGAGACAAGCAGGTCGGAGCACTCGTCACATGGGACGAGTTGTACGACCTGCTGGTGGAAGAGACGACGTACATCCCGCTATGGGTGCAGGAGATGGTCGAGAACAAGCTCGTCCCATCGGCTGGCGGCGACGAAGGCGCGTTCTCCGTCCGCGTTGCGAAGGCGTTGTATCTGCTGAATCAGGTGCGTTCCGAGGTGCCGTCGACGCCGGCGAACCTCGCCCGGCTGATGGTCAAATCGACCGACGAGTCGTTCGAATCCGTCCGGAATGATGTCGAATCGGCGCTCTCCGACCTCCTCGAGGATCGGAAGGTGCTGACGGAGACGAACGACCGCGGCGACGAGGAGTACCTGCTGGTCTCCGAAGAGCAGGAGGACATCCTGACGCGAGCGAAGACTCGCGCACAGCAGATCCCGTCGCATCGACTTTCGGCGAAGTTGGAGAACTCCATTCGAGAGGGAAGCAACTTCCTGCTCTCGGAGGGCAGTCGACACGAGGTGGATCTCGAGGGGGAGCGCAAAGTCCCGCTCCGTTTCGGCTACTCTGTTCTCGACCCTATCGAGCAAGCCCCGACGCCGGAGTTTGACGCCGTTCGTGTGCGGCTGGTCGCGGGGCGCGACGAGGAGGTTAGCGATCAGGTTGATGCATGGCAGTCGACGAACGAGGGGCGGGACGGGGGAGAGCACGTCCTCGTCGCCGTCGAGCTACAGGGATCGACGATCGACCGCCTGCAGGACGTGATGGGGATGCAGGAGGTACTGTCAGAGGAGACGGAAACGTATCCTGACTTGGAGTCCGACCACCGCGACGAACAGCGGGCGCTCGAGTCGGCTATTCGCGAGCAACTCGAGGAAGCGGATGTCTACGTCCGAACAGGCGGGACGAGAGGGCGATACGGTGACGTGTTCGAGCAAGTCGTGGAAACGCAAGTACGGTCTGTGTTTAGCGGGACGCGCTTTGTCCTGACCAACGGGATCACGGAAGTTGAGGACGCCAAGCAGATGGCGCGGTTCTTCCGCGGCGTCGACGACTGGCCGCTCTCGAGTGAGGACGCCGTCACGCTCGGTGTGGATACCGACCGCGCCGAACTCGCCGACGGCTGGTGTCAGGAATTCCTCGACGAGTACGAGGATACCCAGTCGCTTCGTGCTGAGGACTTGCTTACCCAGACTGTCCAGCGCGGAGACACGTATCGCGGGACACCGCAGGAATCGATCTCGGCACTGTTGATCACGCTCGCAACGGCCAACGAAATCGCGTTGCGCCGTGACGACGAGTACATTACTGAACCGGATGAGATCGGCCGAGCGGTCAGAAACAAGACGAACCTGACCGACGTACAAATTCGGTTCGAGTCACTGGACGGAATCAATCCAGACCAGATTCGGGAGACCGTCGAGACGCTAATCGGTGGGGAGCCGGACGGAACCGACCCCGACGCGTGGCTCTCGGAGTTGGCTACATGGGTTGACGAGAACAGCGTACTGGTGAAACGCGTCTTGCGAGGCGTCAGCAGAGAGTTCGGCGAAGGCGCTTCGCTGGACAAACTCGAAACGGCTCTCCAGCCCGCACTCGGGGGCGAATCTCTCGAAACAGACGACTTTGTGTCCGACGAAATCGCACGGCAGTCCGAGCGTTTCGCTCGGGCAAGAGGACTCTTCCGGTCGGTTGAGGATGGCGACTCTCTCTGGGAGCAATTCAGCCAGCGGACGACGGAGATGCAGCGACTCTACCCCGGTTCGGACATCACGGGGGAGATGCAAGCGATCATCGGCGGGGATGAAGTGCCAGATGCCGACCGGCTTCGAGCAACGATCGACGAAGCCGACGCACACAGACGAACCGTCGTTCACGAGCAGTACGAACGTATCACGGGAGAGTCATCGCCAGACGAGGAACCCGAGAGCGTGGTTTCCAGTCTCGCGACGTGGCTCTACTCTCACGAGGGTAGCAGCAAGGAAACTTCCGACCGGGTCGCCGTCGAATTCGACGGTGTAACCATCGACGATCTCTACGGGCTCTTCGAGACGGCGTGGAACGGTGACTCGTTCTCGGAGGGAGACCTCGTCAATCAGACGGTCGTTCAGCAAGCCAAGCGGTACGAGCGCGCACGGCGACTTCTCGAAGCCCCCGGTAGTGAGACCTCGCTCTGGTCGCAGCTTGGGGAGGCATCGGAACGATTGGAGGAAGAACACCCGAACCACCCAGTTACGACCGATGTGAACGAGATGCTCAGTCGGTCACAGCCGCCGGGGATCGACGAGGTTGAACAGCTCCTTGACGAGGCAGAGAACCCCTTCGAAGTCGACGAACGACTCGAAGAACTCGCCAACGAACTGCAGTCCGAGTATCCCGACCACGATCTCACCCGAGAGGTCGTCGGTGCAGTAGAGGGAACCAGACCGCCGAGTGAGGAACACGTGGGTGAATTGATCGAAGACGCCGAGCAGTTGCTCGACGGTGTTGACGAGCGGCTGCGGCGGATTCGGGAGACTATGGACGAACTACCGGATGGCTCTGTGATGATGATCGAACCACTCGACTGACGCTCTGGTGTTGCAAAACACCGAACTTATTTATATTCGGTTCGTAAATACGCAACGTAGTGTACACTGAGGCAGAGCTTCGGGCACTGGAAGCCCTTCAAGCTGAGTCGACGGTTTCGGGACTCGCCGAGGAACTCGATCGGAGTCGTAGTTATGTGTCCGAACTCGTTGACCGGATGGAGTCGAAGGGTCTGGTTCACACCAGCCGCGAGGGAAAGCAGAAGCAGATCAATCGGTCAGACGCCCGAGCCATCGAACTGTTCGACAGTTTCGTCCAACAGTACACCCATATTCCGTTTGCCGAACTGCTCGGGGGCGCAACGCTGCGTATCCTGTACTATCTACAGTCGCCGGCGACTGCCACGCAACTCGCGGAGCGAGTCGATGTCCACCGGAGCACAGTACATCGGTCGCTATCCCCACTGGAGAACCGCGGGATGATCTACAAGTCGGACAGAAAGTACACGCTCAACGACGAATTCGAGGAGCTATCCACGGTGGCCCGTGAGTTTGCGCACTTGCGGCATAGACACTGCGTCGAAGACCACACGGATTCGTTCACGCTTCTCTGGGAGTCGCTGGATGAGTTTCTCGTCCAGACTCGCGCCGAGATCAAGGAAGACGCGTTCCACCTGACGGGGCCGGAACTGTTCCAAGCGTTCGACCTCCAATTGATGGCTCGTCAGCGTCGGTACTACCTGTACTCGGAGTCGATCGATGAGGTATCGCCGGCGGAGTTGTGTTGTCATATGCTCGTGATCGACGACGGAACGCGCTCGCAGTCCTACTGCCTCCTCTTGATCAGCGAGACGGCAATCGACCGCGACGAGTTGCTTGAAGCCGCGCAAAAGTACGAGGTCTCCGAGCTAGTATCGAACCTCCTCAAGTATCTCGATACCGAGGGGGAGAGCCGGTCGGGGCGCCTCCCGCGGTGGGAGGAGTTCCGTGAACTCGCTGACGAATACGGGGTGACAGTATGAGGCGGCGATTCGACAGCGAGTACATCGAGTCCGAGCTGCGGCGTATCGGCAGGCAGCTCGAAACCGAACTGACTGTCTATCTGATCGGCGGCGGTGCAATGTCGTTCCGCGGCCTCAAGGAGACGACCAAGGACATCGACCTCATCGTTACCGACAGCGACGACCTCCGAGTGCTACAGGCGGTCTTGCTGAATAACGGGTACGACATCGTCAAAGAGCCCGGAGAGGAGTACGACGACCTCGGAGCGCAACGGATCCTCGAGAACGACGACGGGTGCCGTATCGACATCTTCAACCAACAGGTGATCGACAAGCTCGTCCTCTCGGATGGGATGCGCCGGCGCAGTGAAGCGTATCTCGACGCCGGTGAGCTGTCGGTCGCGCTGGTCAGTGCCGAAGACATCTTCCTGTTCAAGTCGGTCGCCGGGCGAACGGACGACATCGAAGACATGTTCGCGCTCGTGCAGACCGAACTCGATTTTGGCGTTATCGAGAACGAGTTAGAGCAGCAGATCGACTTGCTGGGACAGGAGCTGTTCGTTACACACGTGAACGAGGCGCTACTGGAACTCGAAGAGCAGCACAACATCTCGACGCCGTTGGCCGAGCGGGTCTCCGAAATCACCGAACGCGTGTACCGGGAACTCGAAGTGTTGCAGGTCTTCGACGAGTCGACCTCCCGTTCAGAGTTGGAAGCCGCGGTCGGCCTCTCTTCCGAGGACATAGACGAGGCTCTCAAACATCTCGTGGAGAAGAACGTCGTCGCGGTAGAAGACGACGTGATTGTTCGGAAATCAACCAACCTCTAAGAGACGCAAGGGCGGTAAGAGCCCTTTCGTTTATCGTTCCATTTCGCGAAATAGCCCACAACCGCGCCAATTGCCGTCGATACGTCGCCACGGTAGGAGATGCACGATGACATTTATGTGCGTACTCTAATATCTGAGAGGTATGTCCAACGCCGAGGGTGAAGAGTTCCGCAAAAAGATACGCGACGCGAAACACGACTCCGTAACCTCCGATCTTCTTGGAAAAGAGACGGGAGGGGTAATGGATGCACGACTGAATGATGGGGCACTTATTGTCCATCTTCGAAGCTACGAACAGCCACACTTCATCTTCCGCGGACGGAAGAAGACACCCGAGGTGTACGGGTCGATCTCTCCGAGTGAGTTGTCCCGCTCCCGACGCCACAAGGTGTTCCATGTCGTCACCGATGAGCGTTGGCTCTGCGTCGTCGGCAACTCGGAGGGCGACCAGACGCTATCGATCCCACTCGAAACCATCGAAGAGGCGAACTACAGGGAGGTTGACGGGATCAAACCCGATATTGCCTCCCGGTTTTCGAAGTGGGGAGTTGCCCTCGAAACTGAGCTTGGTTTCGTACAAATCCCTATTGTCGACGATATTGAGGAGGAGGACTTCCACGCTCTGAGCGAGTATCTGGGATCTGAGGCAGACGTCACTTTCGGGGAAGTTCCGGTGGATTCCGACGAAGCGGGATATACGATCGATGGGATAGAGGCCTACAAACCGAGCGAAAGGACGATTGCGAACCTGCTCGACAAGGTGCCGCCTACAGCTCGTGACGAGGCCGACGAGATCGTCAGCGAAGCCGACGATGCCGCTGATCTGGTCAGAGACCTGAAATCGCTAATCGACGAATACGAAGACGAGAATCACTCGATCAATGATGTAGTCGCCGGGGCACAGAGTACTGACGACCTCCGAACGCAAGTCGCATCGAAGAGCGATAAAGTCAGATCGCAGGCGGAGCGTGGTCTCGAGGAGGTACAGACCACTATCAAAGAATCAGATCCAGAGGAGGTGAGCGAGTTCGCCGTTCAGACGGCGGGTGCAGCTGCGCCCGTCATCAGGTACGCTAGCCGAACGAACCTCGCCTTGTTTGGAACATTACTCGCTGCGAGTGCGGTCGGCGCCCGCAAGAGTAGCGATCAGCCCTCTATATTCGACGAAGTTGACCCTCAACAGCTCGCGGCTACCGCAAGCGCGATGGCGACACGTGGCGGCGATATTCACGAGGACGAGGGGAAGGGTAAGGCGGTCGGAGCGATCCTCGGTATGTCCAGCCAGATGGCGAAATCGATGGCGCCCGAGGAGTACGCCAAGTGGGTCACCCAAGCCGATCCGGAGGCGATTATGCAAGGCGCTGAAAAGGCGGCGCAGCTGAATACACAGAACGACCGAGCAAACATGGCAACGACACGCCTTGCAGGCGGGAGTTTGGGTCTTCTCTACGGGTACACCGATCAAGCAGAGATGGACGACATCGAGCTGCTGGAATCCGCAGGCCCGGAATAGCTACTCTCTATACACCCATTTCTAGCATACGATCAATTGCTTTAGACTGCGACTCTGAGGCTCGATCGCCAGTTCACTGTGGTGTAAAAGATTATCATGCGCCTGTAATACTATCTCGACATCATGCTTAGAGTCGGGGATGAAGAAGACGTTTCCACGTTAGAAACGGTCTCCCTGAAGGACGAGGGGTTTCGTGAAGACGACCTCCGAGAGTGGATCATCACTAGTCCCGAGAGCATCCTCGGGGAGGACTTTCGACTCATCGGACGAGAGGTCTCGGTGAAGCAGATCGGCGATGGCATCGACCTCCTCGCTATCGACCGGGACGCGAACGTGGTCGCCATCGAACTTAAGCGAGGCGCCCTGAAGCCGAAAGTCGATTTTCAGGGACTCAAGTACGCTGCCTACACCTCGCACTGGGACTACTCCAAGCTCCGCGACCAGTTCGAGAAGTTCAAGTCCACGACGTGGGGGAAGACGCTCTACGAGGAGGAAACCACGTTTACCGAGGTGCTTGACGAGTTCTGCAACGAGGACTACACGCTCAATCAGGATCAGCGAATCGTCTTCGTCGGCGAGTCCGTCCGGGAGCGGCTGGACATCGTACTCCGGTGGCTCAGCGATAGGTCGATCGACATCTCCGTCATCGAGTTCCAGCTCCTGAAGGACGACGACCGGCTGTATCTCGACGCGGAGCAGACGATCCCGACGCCGGAGCACACCGTGACGGACGTGAGTCCAGATACCTCTGATGAGCCATGGAAGGAGGACGGGCAGAGTTGGCACCTCAACGAGCGTTCCAACGAGGAAACAGCCGACCTGCTGGAAGACGTCACAGCTGCGCTGCAGGAACTGGAGTTCCTCAACGGGCCGGAATGGGGGCAGAAGCACTACGTCGCGTTCAACAAGGGGCGAAAGCGACGCATCGCGATCCGGACGAAGCGGACGCTGTTCCACATCGACCTGTACGACGTCGATACGGCGTCGCTAGACGCTGCGGAGATCGCGAATGCACTCGGGATCGATGCTGAGTCGGTTGCAGTCAAGGAGGATATGCGGGGAAGCGGTCGAAGCGGGGTGAGAATCACCTGTAAGCCGGCTCAGGAGATCGATTTTGACGCGCTTGAATCTCAGGCCCGGGAGATACTCGGCGAAACTACTGGGTGAGTCTATCCAGCATCTTGCTTTGAGAGCGAGATGTACTGCTCGTTCGTAAGCGGCGAGTCGAGGTGATCATCGTTGAAAAAGCGGAGAACAGCCCAAACATCCCGCTTGTCGTCCATTTTAATGGACATCTCTCCGTCACCGTTCTCCTCGAATTTCACGTCGGTATCGAAATTATCGCGGATATACGTCGCATCGTCCAAGTCCATATCTTCGTAGACGCCCCGCTCGTGGACTTTGTACATCAGTCTTAGCACACGGTTGTTCCCGTACACGGCATCCTTGAACATCTCAAAGTCGTGGAAGGGAATATCCGTTTCCTCGATTCGGTCTATGACGTCATCCGCACACCGCTCATACTCCGCGAGATAGTCGAATACCTTCTCGAACCGTGACTGGTCGAAAATGTACATCATTCCATCGTAGTAGACGGAATCCACGCGGTCGGGGATCGAGATCAGCGAATCACCTACCTTCGTATGTTTCTCACTCCCCACCCGCATACGAGCTCGAGACGTTCGGCCCATAATCTGGCGCCGACTGTAGTTCAGAAAGGCAATTGCCATCTGATCGTTGTCAGCATCCCGAATGCGGATCGCTTGGAACTCGGGTTTCGGCGGCTCCGTATATGTTGTGTGACTAAACCGCTCCCCCTCCAGTAGACGTTCGAAGTTCTCGAACTGGGGGATGTTCTCCGTGGGTTCGTACTGAACGAAGGTCTGGTCGCGATCCCGGTTTTCAATACCGTAATCCGAGAATCGAATGTTGTCGCTCTCGAGTGCGGATTGCTTATGTTCGGCCTTCTCACGCACCAAACCTTCCAAATCTTCCGGGAGCTGTTGTCCTAACGGGATACGATCAAAAGTATAGTCATAGTCTTCGGCGCTCTCCTCGTCCAGACGAGCCAGCAGTAGGTCGATCCCAAGTTCGGTGGTGTCGACGTCCTCGATCCGCTGGAGGAAGGCGACCAGCTCGTCGAAGTGGTCTCGAGGGTCAGCCCGGCTCGCTGAACTCATTATCTTGTGGTGATATAGACATCACTACTTATTCTTGCGGTATTGAGTGTCATATCATTCCCATCGAGTTGCTGTTTGGTGAGCAGGATTCGTCTGTCGTGCTCAGTTTCGATTTCGTAGACACGGTAGCCGAAGCCGATCAGAACCGGGTTGACGAAAAGCCGGTTCGAGCGGATCACGATCGCAGCGACCGTGAGAAATAGAACGAGAAACGCCGCTACATCGTATATGTTCGAGAACTCGAACACGATGAACGGGAAGATGTAGACCAAGAGGTACTCCGTGAACATATCTGACCGATTTCGATAGTGCTCGATTTCGCTCAGCTGGCCCTGACTCGTGCGATTCATCCGTATCATCAGAGCCAAGAAGCCGACACTAAGCACGGTGAGAACCGAGAAACCGAGCGAAAGATAGGATAACTCGACTGGCCCGAGTCCGACGGGCTCCAGTTGGTATCCGAAAATCGAGTGGGTCGAATCGTGGGCACGGAGGGCGACGATAGCGAAGAGCGGGCTATAGGAGCTCAAGAACAGGACGATCTTCGCCCAGCTCGGAATACGCCCCATTAGGTTCGCTATGTTCTATTCGGAGGTCAAAGTCATTTTTGTATCCACTTTCCAGAGAACATCACGGTACTGACCCGTCCGCTGTCCCAGAGTACATGGACAATCTTCAAGACATCTTGATGACTCTGCTTGATACATCACTGAGTCTCGTATGGACGGACAATCTACCCAACCCCGCAAGGCGCAGCTCGACAAGGAAGAGCGCGAGCATCTCGAGGACGTCGTCACCGAGATGCGCGACCGCGTCGAGGCGAACGTTCGCTACCAGCTCGAGGACGAGTACAACCTCGACGAGAAGCCAGACGACGACGACGCATCCCTGAGCGAGGAGCAGGAAGACCTCGTCGAAGCCATCGAACTCGAAGCCGCCGATGGCCACAACTGGGACGAAGCTCACGAGCAGTACATCACTGGCGTCGGCTACACCATCGTCAATCGGCTGGCTGCGCTCCGTTGTATGGAGGTTCGAGACTTTATCGACGACGAGGTCACAGCTTTCCGTGACGACGGCCTCACACCGGCCGCAGACCGGCTGGTTACCGAGGAGTTCATGCTCGAAGAGGAGGCCGTCCTCGAGGCCTACCGGAACGCGTGCGACGACCTCGCCGAGGAGATCGAGATTCTCTTCGACCGCTCGACCGCCTACAGTCTGATCGACCCTGACGACGACACGTTCGAAGACCTCTGTGGGATGCTCGATCAGGTTGCTGACGAGGTCTGGCGGGCCGACGACGTTCTGGGTTGGGTGTACGAGTACTACAACCGTCCCGTTGTCGAGGCGCTCGATGCGAAGAACAAACTCGAACCGGAGGACGTGGGCCCGGCAAACCAGTTCTATACACCGCACTGGGTCGTCCGGATGCTCACCGACAATTCTCTGGGCAAGCTCTATCTCGAAGCCACAGGACAGGAGTCGGCGGTACCGGAGTTGGAGGCGCTCAGCCCCGAAGAGCGCAAGGAACGCTTAGTCACGCCGGAGGACAGCCCGTCCGTTCCCGAACTCTGTACGTACCTGATTCCGGATGAGGAGGCTGGTGACGCGCCTGAGTTTGACCACCCCTCGGAGCTGAGGGTCATCGACCCTGCTTGCGGGAGCGGCCATTTCCTCTTGTACGCGTTCGACGTGCTAGAGCGCATCTGGTGGGCCGAGACCGATCTCGACCGCGCCGAGATTCCGGCGAAGGTGCTGGAGCACAACCTCTATGGCGTCGACATCGACCTGCGCTCGTGTCAGCTCTCGGCGTTCAATCTGTATCTGAAAGCCCGGACGCGTGCCGAGGAGGAAGACGGCCAGTTCGAGATGCCCAACGTCGACATCGTATGTGCGGATGCCCGCGTGGCAGAAGTCGAGGAAGGTGCAGAAGTGCTGGACGAGATCACCGGCGAAGGGACTGACCTGCGCGAGGCGCTGGGAGAGATCATCGACACATTCCAGCACACAGAAGCCCTTGGGAGTCTGCTCGACGTGAGTGGGACACTGGAGGATGTGTTCGAAAGCGGGCAGACCGGTCTCTCGGACTGGGGCGACGGGACGCACCAGTCACTGAACTCATTCCTAAAGGCACTCCGTGAGGCAGTCGACGAGCGTTCGTCAGATTCGTTCGGCGAACAGAACCTCAAGAGCTTCCTGAATTTGCTGGTGGTATTAACGCAGGAGTACGACGTGGCGCTAATGAACCCGCCTTATGGCGCAAGCGGGCGGATGCCTAAACAAGTCCGCAATTACGTGGAGGAACATTACACGTACACGGCAGAATACTACGTCAACTTTTTCGAAGTATGCAACAATCTCTCAAAGGAATTTGGCCGTATTGGGATGATTGTTCAAAGGTCGTTCATGTATAAAAGCAGTTTCACTAATTTCCGGGAAGACCTAATTGGCGAGATCGGTGCGTTTGACTTTCTGGCGGAATACGGGAACGATGTTCTTGACAAGGCTACAGTCAGAACAGCAGGTAGTGTCATCCGGAGCGGAAGCGAAATACCAGATGATGCAAAGGGTGTATTCTACCGACTACATGACTTAGATGCTGAAGACAAGGAGAACGGGTATCTCCGAGCAGCATTTAGCGATTTATCGGCAGAATCTGTTCCTCGAGAATACCGCCGAAAGCTATCCGAGTTTGAACTGATACCCGAAAGCCCCCTTTCGTATTGGGTTCCAGTAGGACTTCGTGAAATCTATGAGTCGGATACTGTATTCGATGCAGAGAATGCGAGAGTAGAACGGCAGAGTGTGGGAAATGTCAAGGTCGGGCTTCAGACCGGGAACGATGATAGATTTACACGTCGTTTTTGGGAGACTAGCTCAGACTACTGGGTTCCGTTTGCTAAGGGTGGTGAAGATGCATGGTTCCTCCCGAATGTTGACCGATGTCTTGGATGGGGGGACAATGGTGCAGAAATCGAGCGATATTCTGGGTCTTATCCTCGAAATAGATCATTCTACTTTGAAGAAGCACTCACGTACACGTACATGAAATCCAGCGGGAGGCGGTTCGGATACCTCCATCCGTCCTCAGTATTTGGCCACGCTGGTAACGTGTTTGTGCCTAAAAGTGACACATGGAAGGCACTATCCTATGCAAATAGTCACTTGATGACTTATCTAATGCTGTGTCAGACACCGGAGCGGCATTGGGAGGTCGGTAATGTATCGAAGGTTCCGTGGAATGAAAACCTCGAAGCAAGGGAGGAACTAGAAGGATCTGCGAAGAGAGTGATTGGTCATATAATAGCAGAACGTCAGCATGATTTTACATCTCCGCATTACGACACTCCTGTCCTGTTGTCTGGTCTGAATAGTAGCGATTCGCTTCCACAGTACGACCATCCTCATCGAGAGCTCCGTGAGGAACTCGAAAATGTCAACCTATCAGAGGCCGCTGCGCCATCGGATTCACTTGAAGAGTTGGGTACAGAGGCGGCACGTCGTCTGGAGCAAATAGACGCGAATCTTCAATCCTACGCGAACGAGATGGATGAGGTTGTTTTCGACTGCTTCGATATTAGTGACGACCAACGCAAGGTAATCTTCCAAGAAATCGCCCTTCGCACTAATGACGATCCTCGCGAGCAGGAAGATTACGATCCCGAGGCCATCACGGAGCCGTCTGATGACTTCCCTGAACAGGTGAAAGACCTACTTCTTCACTTTACGCTTCGTTCTGTCAACGATACGGATGACGGCATCATCCCTATTCCCGACATCAACGGAAAGGATGGTATCCTTACACAGATCCAAGAACAGTTCGAACGCGTTTGGGGCGAACACGCAACTGACCGCCTCGCAGAGGTCGACGAGGTGCTTGGAAACCGGAGCGCGAGCGATGAGGCATATCCGAACCTCCGCGCATGGCTCGAAGAAGACCTGTTCGAGTACCACGTCTCGAAGTTCGATCGGACGCCGATACTCTGGCGCTTCTCGACCGAACGACTCGTCTCCGACCCAGAGGGCGAGGGCTTCGGTTGCCTTGTCGACTACCACCAGTTAGACGCGAGTATCTTCGACCGCCTGCAGAACCAGTACCTCGAGCCGCGACGGACGCACCTCCGCGAACGAAGGGCGGCGGCAAACAGTCGCCGTAACGACGAATCGCTCTCGGCCTCCGAGCGCGCCGACGCCGCCGAGGAGTACGAACGGTGCGAGAGCGGCCTCGAACAGCTCAGCGTGTTTGAAGAACAGCTGGGCGAACTTGCCGAATCCAACCCTCGCGAGTGGCCCGAAGAGAATCAGGAGCGCGCCGCCGAGGCAGCCGAACGCGTCGGGGAGTTCCGGGAGCGGACAGCGTCACGGCTTGACACCCTCGAAACGCTCGCCGATCTGGAGGACGTAGATATGGAAGACCTGTTCAGCCCCTCGTTCTACGAGACTGTACAGGAGAACAAGGACGAGTGGATCGACGCCCTCGACGACCTACAAGCTGCCTTCGAGGCCTACGCCAAGGATGGTTCCGAACCCGTCGAGGCTCATCTCTATGACCTCTTTGAGTACTACGACGATCTCGTCGGCTCCTCACACTACGCGAGCAACGGGATTCTGTTCATGACGTACTACTTTGACCAGTTCGAGGACGCCGGACAAGCCCAAATCGGGGACGCCGGGGTCTCTGAACGGCAGCGGCTTCTCTCGGAACTCGCCGCCGACGTTGACGAGTACAAGCAACTGGCCGAAGAGATCTCTGCCGATTGCGACGAGGTGGCTACATACATCTCCAACGACTGGGAAGATCGAGCGCTCTCAGAGGTGACGACTACGGGCTACCAGCCTGTCCACAAGCATGGCGTCGCGATCAACATCACGCCGCTCGCGGAGAAGGACATCGTCCCGGAGGTCGTCGAGGACAAGGTGATCTGACCTATGCAAGCGAAGCAGACCCTCCCTGACGCCGCGAAAGACACCATCCGAAGCCAGTTCAACAGAGCTGAGTCGTCAGATCCGGTCGTCCTCTGGTGGGACGACGGAAACTACCTCGAGGACATCATCGAGCAGGCCTGCGACGAACTCGGCGTTCACCTGAAGATCGCCGAGGAGACGCCGCTGGAACTCCGTGCCGCCCCAGTCGACGGCGAACAGGTCTGGTACGTCCCACACGTCAAGGAGCCCGAAGACGCCGAGGGCGACTACGACTGGTTCCGCGACGTCGAGCACACGGGCGGCGAGGTGGAGATGAGCATCGAAGACCTCACCGTCCACGCGTTCGAGCGCGGGCAACTCGATGCGTGGGAGCTGAAAACCGCGACGCAGGCGGACGACCCCGCAAAGCGCCGCGAGATCGCCCGGATTCTCCACGACCAGCTCACCGGCGGCCAGCTCCCGACGCTCGAACAACTCCGCACGCAGATCGTTACCGGCGGCTACACCGACCCGGTCGCGTTCGTGCTGGAGAACGGCTGGGGCGACATCGACGACAGCCCCGACACGATCGAGCAGATGCAGGACTTGCTGACCAGTGAGGGCGTCGACGCGGTCGCCAGCGAGGACGAACCGGTGGGGATCGTCGCGGCGACGCGTCGGTGGGCCGTCGCTGAGTGGCTAATCCACGCCGGCGCCGACGCCGAACGCTTCCCGAGGGAGTTCCGCGCCGAGACGGCTGGCGACCACGACCTCCCTGAGCTCAAGTCGCTTCTAAACAACACCACCTCGGCCAGCCTCCTCGCCGACCGCTACCTCGGCGAGGCGATCTGGCCCGATGTCGTCGCGGACGTCGACGATCCGTGGGAACTGGCGGACTGTATCGTCGACGCCGCGCTCGAGCGTCGCCTCTGGGAGGAGTGGCACGCGTCGTTCGACGCCGACGACTACGAGGCGTGTCTCGAGCACGCCGAGGAGCGGTACGACGCCCTCCTCGGGAGCGAGGACTTCCGCGGCAACTACCGAGGGGCCTTCGGCCCGGACAGCCCGTGGACGCGGACGTGGGAGCAGGCCGCGGAGATCGCTCGGCTCGCGCACCAGCTCGAGACGTGGGACGAGAGCGCAACCGACGACGTCGTCTCGCTGTACGCCGACCCGGACGACGGTACGTGGCAGATCGACAACGCGGTGCTCAACCTCGTCGTCGCCGGCGAGCCCGAGACTGACCTCCCGGACGATCACCCCGCCACCGCTGCGCTCGACGACCTCCGGACGCAGCTCCAGTCGGAATACGTCGAGTACCTCGAAGACCTCGGCGACCTCGTCACCGATACCGTCGAAGCCGGCGCTCCGTTCGTCGACGAGGATCACTCCTACCAGTTCTTCACGAAGGAGTCCGACGGCCTCGAAAGTGGCCAGACGGTTGCGCTGTTCGTCATCGACGCGCTCCGGCTCGATCTCGCCCGCCAGCTTGCGGACGAACTGCGCGACTACGTAGCGACACTCCCGGCTGATGCCCCCGAGTTCGCCGTCGACGAAGACGTCTGGCTCGGAACGCTTCCATCGGAGACCGAGTTCGGGAAGGCTGCGCTCACGCCGGGGGAGATCCAGATGTTCGACGTCTCGCTGGTCGACGGCGAGTTACAGCCGCTGCGAAACAACCGTCGGGTGACGACCAACCGCCGCGAGTCGCTGTTGGGCGGCGATGGCTGGACGGTCACTCGCGAGGAGGACGACGGCTGGCAGTCGACGCGTGTCGCCTACTTCAAGAACGACATCGACGACATCGGTGAAAAGGAACTCAGTGACCTTGAGGCGATGCTGGCGCGACGCGTCGACTCGCTCGCGGAGTTCATCGGCACGAAACTCGAACAGGGCGAGTGGGATCAGGCCTACGTGCTGACCGACCACGGGTTCGTCCTGCTCCCAGACAACGCATCGCCGGAGAAGATTTCGCGCCCGACTGAAGCGTCCGACTCCGGGCGCCGATGGATTGCCGGGGAGGATGTGGATGAGGATTCGCCCGGCGTGCTACTCGACTCCAGCTCCCGACTGGGGTATCTCGACGCCAACGTTAGCGTCCTTGCGAGCCCACTCAAGCGGTTCAGGAAGCAGGGTCTCGGTGACGCGCGGTTCTACCACGGCGGACTACTCCCACAGGAGTTCGTACTCGACTTCATCAGCATCACGCAGGGCTAACCTCCCTCGATCTTCGCATCTATGTCATCACAGGAAATAGAAGAAGCGACCACCGCAATTCGGAATCACATAGTCGACTTTCTGACGACGCTCGACGATCAGATGGACGAGCCGCGGCTTAGTGAAATTGTCGAGGGAGACGGTACACTTCAGAGCAAGAATCTTGGCCAAACACCCGAGCGGTGTGTCGAAGATACGCTCATCTGGCCGATTCTGGAGACGCTCGGCTACGAGATCACACCACGACCGTACTATCCCGTCGGTGACAGCGATGAAAAGCCGGATTTCCGTATCGACAATCTCTCTGAAACGGTTATTGGTGAGAACAAATCGGCCAACAACTTCGAAACCGCGCAGGGTGACATCGAGGGCTACCTCGACTCACGCCGATACGAGTACGGGCTTTCGACTGACGGATTCCGATGGGGAATGTACGCCGTCGAAACGGATGAACGCGGTCGAGCAGACCTCGTCACCGTCGTCGAAGAGCAGAATATCGCACCAGCGGTACGACGGATTGCCCGCAATCAAGGATTGGTCAGCTACACCGAAGAGCTGCAGGAAAACGGTACAGTCGAAGGAGTGTTGGGAGACTTCTACCAGACGTTCAATCACTACGGTATCCGACGAGCTATCGGGGGACTGTCCGAATTTTACGACCTCTACTTGGAGGTGACTACCGGCAGGGGTGAATACCAGCATCTGGATACAGCCCTCGTTGACGGAATCGAGCAACCGTCAGACGCTCCACAGCCGGAGAAGCTGGCCTTCGCTGTACTACTCGTTGATCGACTCGCCTTCGTGAAGCTGCTGGCAGATCGCGGTATCCTCGACCGTGTCGCACTCCACGCTCAGTGGAGCGAACACAATCAGGGGCTCAATCGGTTCCGGGGCAGCTTCTACTCTCAATACCTCCAGCCGTTGTTCTACGATGCTCTTTCGACGCCGAGACAGCAGCGTGACGCCGAACTTCCAGAGATGTTTAGCGACGTACCGTATCTCGGCGGAGGGTTGTTCGAGTCGATACTTCCATCCGAGCGCGCCTTCGATGTCCCAGATTCAGTAATGAAGCCAGTTCTCACCCAATTCATCGAGAACGAAGAACGGACGCTGGTCAACGAGGCCGCCGCAGGTTCCATTCTGGAGACGTACACTGAGGAGTTTGAGAGTCGGGAGCTGACTGGACAGATACCACAGTACTACGCCGACATCGTGGATTCCTACAGGGCAGAGATCGAGTATGTTGAGTCGGAGATCGAGCGCACGCTACGCTCGTTCGCAGCAACGGAGGCCCAATAATGCGCGGGCTGGAAATCTTGAAGACGGCGTGCGGTCTTGACACACACATTACTCGATGACGGACTCTATCCAATTCTCTCCGGGACAGCGGGTGATGCTCAACGGAGAGCCGGCTGAAGTCATCAAAACCCAAACGGTTGGCGAGATTGAGTATCTAAGGGCATACATCGACGGCGAGGGCGCTAAGACGGTTTGCCTCGACGATGTCGAGATTCAGCCTCATCGATCCGGAATCGAGGAGCTGTCCAACCACCGAATCGATGACCTCCATCCAGACCACGATGCGGTTTCGGCGCAGTGGTTCGATCTCCACACGCAGGCGACGAAACTCAAGCTCGCTCACGAGCAGGGACAACTCCTGAGCATCTCGAACTCGCTCGTTCGACTGGAACCCTACCAGCTCGATGCCGTGAACTGGGTGATGCAGAAACTTCGGCAGCGGGCGCTCATCGGCGACGATGTCGGCCTCGGGAAAACGATAGAGGCGGGACTCATTCTCAAGGAACTCGCAGCCCGGAACCGTGCCGACCGCGTTCTGTTCGTCGTTCCCGCTCACCTGCAGAAGAAGTGGATCCGAGATATGGATCGCTTCTTCGACGTCGATCTCACCGTCGCCGACCGGGCGTGGGTCGAAGGCGAGCGTCGACGGCTTGGCGAGGAGGCCAACATCTGGAACCAAGACCAGCAACAGCTCGTCACCAGCATGGCGTTCCTGCGACAGGACGAGTTCCGGCCCGCACTCCGGGACGCGTTCTGGGACGTCGTTGTGATCGACGAGGCACACAAGGCCGCAAAGCGGGGCGACTCGCCGAGCAAGACGGCAAACATGGTCGATACCGTCACGGGGAACTCCGACTCGCTGCTGCTTCTCAGCGCGACGCCCCACGACGGGAAGGGCGAGGCGTTCCGCTCCCTTGTCGAGTATATCGACCCGTTCCTCGTTGCCGAGAACCGGGAACTCTCACAGGAGACAGTCGACCGCGTAATGATCCGTCGCGGGAAGACCGAAATCTACGACGAGGATGGTGAACGCGTCTTCCCAGACCGGGAGGTCAACTCGGTATCGGTCTCGATGACGCACGATGAGCGGCAGTTCTACCGGGCAGTCACCGACTACGTCAAAAACGTCTACAACCGCTCGGAGAAGCTGAACGAACCTGCGGTCGGGTTCGCGATGGCGCTCATGCAGAAACGGCTGGTGAGCAGCGTCGGTGCGATTCACGCGACGCTCCGTCGACGACTGGACGACCTCCTCGACGAGGAGGCAGAAACGGATGGCCTCTCCGAGGAAGCGCGAGCCTATCTCGATGGCGAGGATCTAGACGAGGACAACAAGCAACATGCGGAAGACGAAATCGCCGGACTGACCGTCGCCAGCACCGACGAACAGCTCCAAGAGGAGATCGATACCCTCCGCGATCTCGTCTCGCTGGCGGAGGATTTGCCGGTCGACTCCAAGGCACAGAAGGTCAGGCGGTTCATCTCCCAACTCCTTGAGGAGCAACCGGACGAGAAACTCCTGTTGTTCACGGAGTACCGAGATACGCTCGACTACCTCCTCGAATTCGTACAGGACGAACCGTGGGCCGACGAGATCCTCGTGATTCACGGCGACGTGGACAAGGACGAACGGACACGGATCGAAGACGAGTTCAACCACGGCCAGTCGCGGCTTCTGTTCGCGACCGACGCAGCGAGTGAGGGGATCGACCTCCAGCACAGCTGCCACATCATGGCGAATTACGAGTTGCCGTGGAACCCGAACCGGCTCGAGCAGCGGATCGGGCGCATCCACCGCTATGGACAGGAGGAGGAGGTCAAAGTCTGGAACTTCCTCTTCGACGACACCCGCGAGAGCGAGATCTTCGAGATGCTCCAAACCAAGGTCGAGGAGATTCGCTCCCAGCTCGGGAACACGGCGGACGTGCTGGGCATCCTCGACGACATCGATGTGGACTCGCTCATCATGGAGTCCATCGAGAACGACGAACCGCCGAGTGCGACCAAAGAGGAACTCGAGGAGATGATCGAGGAGCGTCAGCGAACGCTCGAGGAGTGGTACGAGCGGAGCCTCGTCGATACGAGCACGTTCGATGCGGAAAGCCGCCGGCAGATCCAGGAGGTCGTCGACGACTCTGAGGACGTCTACGGAAGCGAGGGAGACATCCGCGAGTTCTTCGAGCGAGCAGTCGAGGCCTTCGGCGGAGAATTCGAGAAGCGCGGCACCAACCTCTATCAAGCCGAGCTACCGGACGGGATCAATTCGCCCGGCCAAGACGCAACGTTCGGCCCGTTCACGTTCGACCGCGACTTCGCGATGGATCACGAGGACATCACCTATCTCGCACCCGATACGGACGTTCTGCAACGGCTCATGGCACGCGTGCTGGAGGACGAGCGCGGCGAGGTCGGGCTCAAACTCCTTCCGTTCGTCGACACGCCGGGGATCACCTACAACTATCGCGTCGCGTTCGAGGACGGTACCGGCGATGTGATTCGCGAGGAAACCATCCCTGTGTTCGTCGATGCTGCGCAAGAGGACGCCCAGCAGGCGCTCGGTGAACGTGTCGTCGATGGTGACTCGGTAGCAGGAAAGCCCGATGTTGACGATCTTCGGACGGTTCTCGACACTCAGTCCGACTTACGGACGGCTGCCGATCGGTATGTGAGCGTGCGGGTCAACGAGATCAAGAACCATCTTCAGGAGAAGCGTCACGAGGAGACCGCTCGGGAGCTGGAGAATCTTGAGGAATACGCACAGGCGGAACGAGAACGGATCGAGTCCTTCATCGAGGAGTACGAGCGCAAGGCTGACGCTGGCTCGGATATGGACATCGCGATCCGTGGCCAACAGGAGCGACTCGAACAGCTCGAAGACCGAATCGAAACGCGCCGCGAAGAACTCCGGCGTCGAGAGCAGATTATCTCCCTTGCGCCAGAGGTCGAGAACTACTGTCTAACGCTACCGCTTTGAGCTCTGGAAGACACATCGTTCACTCGTAGTAGACGATGATCTCATACCACGAGTCCGGAACCAACTACCCGCGGGCTTCTTCGAACCCCTGACTTCGAATCCTTCCACAGTTCCATATCTCGTCATACGTAGCTTCGATGTGCGGCTCCAATACCTCCGCAGCTTCTTCGGCCTCCATCCTGATTCTAAGGTATTTTAGCCACGCCGCACTGCTGGTGTTGAGAATTATTGGAACGTGGATGCCGGTTTTGGTGAGTTCCTCAATAACGCCCGCTTTCCTCTCGTTCAGAAATGGGTTGATGGACGGGTGTGGTGAAGATTTAGACTATTAATGTACGTTGACAGGTGTGGTTAGTGCCCAGTCATCCTGAAGGATCTCAGATTTGGTGTCGGTGCCGCCTTGGGTGAGGAGTCCGATGTGGTAAAGGTGGTATTTGTATTGGAAGTGGATACCTGATTTGTAGACGGTCGGGTCATTAAGCGCTGCTACGTCGATTTTCCCCTCAGCGTCGAGAACGTCGTTGCGGCGGGTTTGAGTGAAGAAGACTTCGACGGCGAGTGGTTGGTTGATGTGGCTGGCTTCGCGGGCGACATCGGCGATAGTTGCAGTCTTGGTACCGTGTTGGTGCAGGTGTTCGAGGGCTTCGATGATGAGTTGGGTGGGGGTGTATTGGATGGCGATGGAGCGTGCGAGTTGTGCCCAGTGTGGTGCGAGGGTAGTGAAGCGGGTGCTGCGGCCGGTCCATGATTCAAATTCTTCGAGGGCCCCTCGGAGGCTGTCGTGGTGGGTGTGGGCGAAGCGGACGACTTCAGAGCCAAGATGGGTGAGTGTGTCGCCGTGTGGTTGGTCGTTGATGAGGTTGAGGAGGAGTGCGCCGCGGCGACCGCCTGATACGCTGTTGATGACGTACTCGGAGTAGACGTCTTCGGTGTCGCCGTTGGCGGCGAGTGCGAGGGGGTAGCCGAGGTAGTTTTTGGGGTGGTTGACGGGGAAGCTGCCGTCGGTGAGACGGTGGGTAGTGGCTTGGAACCGGATGGCATCGATTGTCGTGGAGAAATCGCCGGCGCCGGTGACGCGGGCCGGTTCGATGACGCTGGCGTTGTGAGCGTCGGTGACGGCGATAATGCCGATGTTGAGTTCGCGGGCGAGTGCGCGGTGGGTGTCGGTGATGCTCGGGGCTGGAGCGGCGACGTAGCCGAGGTTGGCTTCGGGGAGGTGAGTGTGGGCTTGGTTAATTCCGCGGCTGACGTCGGCTGCGCTCGGGTCAGTGTTGTGGCCTTTCGCTTCGATAACCGCGACGGGTGTCGTGGCTGCTTCGGCGTTCAGTACATCCGTAGCGGGCATGCCGACGCCGAGCAGATCCGGCTCACCCTCGGTAAGTCGAATCGTATTGAACGGAGCGAGCCGCTGGTGAAGCGCTTCAGGAATGGTCCAACCACCCCACGTGGATTGCGTGAATTGCGTTTCTGTGACCGCATACCGGTCTTTACCGTCGTCAAGGTCGGGGTAGAGGGTGTCTTTGGCGGCAGCGAGGACGACCGGTTCAGTAAGCGTAGCTGCCATCGATACCCCAACATCCAGCCCGACGACTATTCAATCCGAGGATGAGACCGAACCGTCGCAGTTACGCTCCGCTGGTACCATCGACCGGGATACCCGGTTCAATATGTCGTAAGGAACCTCGGCAGATTCGGTTGACGACTCACCACCACCGTTATGTTTGACTATGGTAATCAGCTGAAAGAATGAGTGACAGTCAGATTGACGCGAAGGAAGAGTTTCTCAGCAAGCTCTACGATGATTATCACTACAAAATCCCCAAGTTCCAACGACCATTCTCGTGGACTGAGGAGAACTTCAACGACCTCATTGACGACCTCACGGATGCCTACGATGTCGGTCGTGAAGCACATGGGCCCCTACTTGACGAGGAAGACGAGCTGGACAAATCCACTCTTGACGCATACGAACCCTACTTCCTCGGCAGTATAATTCTGAACGACGGGGACAACTCAGGGGAACGTTCGGACATCATTGACGGACAACAACGGTTGACCTCGCTCGCAATTCTCATTGCAGTCTTGAGGGACATCGTTGAGAATGAAGCTCGTGCGAACTCGCTTGGCGGCCTTATCTACGAGGAAAGTGACCCAATTAAGGGGAAGTCGGAGACGGTACGCCTGAAAATCAGAGACCGAGACCGCGAGTTCTTCGACGAACACGTTCTTGCGCGTGGCGCAACTGAGGACGCCCCGGATCCCGAAACGGGAGAGACAGAACCCGAACAGAATATTCTCCAAGCTATCGAGACGTTTCGAGAAGAACTCACCGAGTGGCAGGATGAGGAAGACGGCAACCTTGGAGACTTCGCTACATATCTCACGCTACGTGTGGTGATGGTTCGTATCTCAACGAACTCCCTGAGTTCTGCATTCCGTCTGTTCAACGTTACGAACGCGCGAGGGATGCCGCTGAACAACGCCGACCTCCTCAAGTCTGAAAACTTGAGCTATATCGATGACGACGAGAAGCGGGAGGAATACCAGCAGACGTGGGAGGACATGGAAGAAGAGGTCGGGAACGAGGGGCTTGAACGGTTCATCGGCTTCATGCGCCATATTATCGTGAAGGAGAAATCCCAGAAGTCTGTCTACGACGAGTTCAAGGACCGTGTGTTTCCTGAAGACAAGGGCTTCCGGGGCAGCAACTTCGTTGATTATCTGGAAACGGTATTCGATGTCCATCGTCACCGGATATACAACGCAGAACTCGATTCAGTCTCCCATTCTGAGGAGGTGTATTACCACAATCTGGTTTCATTGATGCGGGACTTCTATCCCTCTGACGAATGGATGGTTGCACTCATCCAGTTCGATGCGAAATTTGAGGATGAATCGGCATTGCTCTCGTTCGTCGAACTCTTAGAACGACGCCTGACCGTTGATTGGTTGACCGGCTCTTCCAATACTGGGAGATACAGCCGGGTCTACGAACTTCTCCGAGAGATTGAAGACGCGTCGACCCCGGAGGATGTCCTCTCACTCTCGGTACTCACCGATGATATTGACGATGAGAGCGAGGCCTTTGAGAACGCACTTGACCGTAGCAACTTCTATCGCAAAGGGAACTATCAGTGGCCGAAGTACATCCTGATGCGTATTAACGGCGAGCGGTTCGATAACACCAACTCGAAGGTTGAGTACGGCAGCAACGTCACTATCGAACATATCCTCCCACAGACACCGGATAACGAATACTGGCTGAGCCGATTTGAGGACGAACGTTGGCGGGATGACTGGACGGATCGGATGGGGAACCTCGTTCCATTGGACGGACGGAAAAACTACAAAGTGAGCAACAAGCCGTTCGGCGCGAAGTACGATGAATATTTCAAAAAGAAGAGTGATTTCCCCCTCGTCACCGAGCTTGAGGAGTACAACGAGTGGACGCCTGAGCACGTTGAAGAACGCCACGAGCGCCTAAAACAGGAAGCCAAAGAAATCTGGTTGTCCTAGCTAGGTTGGGATACTAGCTGAGCTGGAATATGAATCATCTGTGGGTGGATTCTTTGTGGGTTGGGTATGGAGTTTGAGGATTTTAATAGGGGGTGCGTGAATGAAGGAATTTCATTCGCCGAAGGAGTTGCGGATTGGGTTGGTGACGGAGTTGAGTGGGTTGTTGAACGAGTTCCGGCTCAAAGACGAGGATGAGGAGGGGCGGCGATTAAGGAGAAAGTGGCTGATGTGTTGTTTCTTTTAGCTTCGGTTTGCGGATTTGTCCGATGTTAATTTGGAGGCGGTGTTGGGGCGGAAGTTGGCGGTAAATCGGGAGCGGCATCCAGTTGGTTTCAAAGGGAGTAATCGGAAATACAATGAGTAGCGCCGATGCTCGTTTATGAGAATACAAAGGCCGCGTTCTTAGAGGATGTACTGCGCTCTCGGTAGCTACTCCCAGACTTCTTCATATTGGCCGACTTCAAGGAAGTACTCGTCGTCGTCAACGACGGGGCGTGGAAGGAGGCCGCCGTCGAAGTCGCGGAGGTGGCCGAGGTGGATCGGGAGGTGGCCGTCTGCGGGGTCATCTGATTGGCTGGTGGCGACGAGGCGGCGGTTGACGAGGCGGAGGGTGCTGGTGTTTCCGTTGGTTTCGGCTTGTTGTTTCCAGGTGACGATGGCTTGCTGGACTTCGTCGCGTTTGGCTTGCTTGATGTCGTTGTGTGGGATGTTGACCCAGACGTGGCCGTGTTCGGTGATGTAGAGGCGGCCGGGGTTGGGGCGGTAGTCGCTGTAGGCGGCGACGAGTTCGGGGTGGTCGAATGTTGAGGTGAGGCGGTAGTCGCGCCACTTCCAGATGAGCTGGTTATCGTGGCTGACGGTCCAGCGTTCGCCGTGCTTGAATGGGAAGCCGCTCCAGATAGCCACGCCATCCTGGGGCGGGTCCGGGTTGGTTTCGACGGATCCGAAGTTGAGCGTGCCGTCGAGCATACCGAGGTAGACGGGGATCCAGCCGTTCGAGACGGGGGCTTGGTTGGCGTTCGCGTAGTTGTCCGCTTGGACTTTCGTCAAGACTTCGCCTTTAGCGGTCACGCGGAAGCTACCGTAGCCGTCGGCTTTCCCGATCGTACTCATCGCGTCCCATAGGCCCGCGGGTGGTTCCGCGAAGATGGAGAGGTCACGTTGCTCCCACTTGAGGACGACATCGTCGCCGAAGTCGTCGTCGCTGACGAGACTGTATTTAGAGCCGCGGTAGGCTGACGGCCATGGCTGACCGGGGCTGACTGAGACGGATTGGTTGGTGGTGATCGGTACTTTCGTCGGCGTCTGGTCGAACGTAATCGTCATTCAGAGTCCTCCGTGAGTTCGGCCGCAAATCGGTCGAACGCCTCTGCATCACCGTCCGCGTCGGGATCTGCGTAGAGAACCCCCTGTTCTCCAGGGTTCGATGGTGCATCCCCGAGCAATTCTCCAGAGGCCCCATCCTGGGGCGTGTCCTCGTCTGAACCCTGGTCTGTGTCTGTGTCCGGGATGGGGTCGCGTTCGATTTCTGCGGGGGGTTGGTCGATGGTGGGTGGGGATCGTGTGAGTGGGTCCTGGTCCTGAAGTCGGGACTGGAGGGCGGGGAGGTACTTAAAGATGCGGTTGTAGTCCTCGTCGGTGAGATTCTGGTGTTCGACCAGATCGCCGAGGACGTCGTGTGTGAGGCGGACCTCTCGGAGCCATCGCTCCAGAGTTGGCTGCTCGAACAGCTTGATGTCGTTCGCGGCGGCCACCATGTGGGCGTCACTGGTGAACTGCGCATTTGAGACGATCGCAACCGTCGACGCCGGTCGCCCGCTCGCGGGGTTGGTGTCCCCTTCGGCGACCGCCTTAATGATTGAGGCGTCGATGGTGGTGTCGGGAGGTCGGGTGACGGTGCGAACGGCGACGGTGGTGTGTTGGCGGTGCCAAAACAGGTTGACAGCAGATCCGTCAACTTCCTCCGGGAGCCCGAAGCCACCCTCGTATTGGGAGAGGACCGCGCCTAACACACGGGCGAAGTCTCGCGGGGCGAGATATGCCAGGTCTTCTGCTGCGATCACTCGTGGAGTTTGGGGGCGAGGGTCGGCATCCGCTAGGTCCGGGTTGGGTGTGTGCTCGTCGCCGGGGGTGGTCGTGAGTTGGTCATGTGCGGATTCGACGAGCGCTCGAATGCGGTTCCGGGGCGCATCAATCTCGTGGATTGCGAGACCATCCACGATGTCGGTCGTCGAGACCTCGTCTCGGACGGTTGCGCGGCGGACGGATTCCGCGATGTCTCCGGGCTGGTACCATGGTGGGGTTTGCTGTTGGGTCATTTGAACACCTCCCGGAGCTGGTCAAGCACACCGACTTTCTCCCGGTGCACGACCTCGTTACTCGATCGGTCGACAACGACGATCTGGTTGGCTTTCAGCAGGCGTTTGCCGTACACGACGAGGTAGGTCTGGTTGGCTGCCGCGCGGACTGACCGGAACGGCTCGGCTACCACGTCGGGCACCCCGATGTCTGCATCGCCGATTGTCTGGCAGGTGCCACAGCGTCCTTGCTGTAAGGAGGCACTGGCGTACGTCTGGTGGCAGAGGTTACAGGTCTCGGTGTGCGCGTCGCAGACGGGGGCTCGGGTGATCGGGCCTGTCGTGGTGTGGGTCTCGCAGTGCGGGTCCTCACCGATGGCGCATGTGATGGTGTGTTCGGGGCAGGTCACGTCGCCGCACTGGTGGCAGTGCGTGGTGTGCTCGGGGCAGAGTGCGGTGCCACAGGTTTCGCAGGTCGTTGCGTCAGCGGTGCAGCAATATGCCTCACAGTGCCCGCACTCGATGGCGTCATCGGCGCAGACGGTCTCGTCGCAGTGTGTACAGTCGTACTGGTGGTCCGGGCAGAGTTCGTCATCACAGATATCACAGGCCTGCCTGTGGGCGGGGCCGGTGAGCTCGTCGCAGGTCGCACACTCTGCGATGTGGGTGGGACAGTAGTTATCTCTGCAGTGCGAACACTCGTTGGCGTGGTCGTCGCAGAGTATATCGCCACATTCCGGGCAGTTTCTGACCTGCTGCGTACCGAATCGGTCATCGCAGACGTCACAGATTGCGACGTGAGCATCGCAGTAGAGCGATCCGTCTTTCTCGCTGGTGATTGCGTGCTCGCTGCAAAGAACATCTCCGCACGCCGTACAGGTAAGCTGGTTCGTGTCGCAGATCGGGTCGCCACAGTCGACGCATGGGTCGGTGTGTGAGCGTGCGTACGTGTCGCCACACTGTACACAATCGGTGGCGTCAGTCTGACACACTAAGTCGTCACAGCCAGCACACTCCACGAGATCGTCCAGGCAGAAGGCGTCCTCACAGTCGTGGCAGCGATCGATATGTTCGGGGCAGTAGCCCGTGCTGTCGCATTCGGAACAATTGGTGGTGTCGGTGGGGCAGGTTACTGCTCCGCAGGTCCCACAAGAGACCGCGTGATCCGGACAGACCGGTTCCTCGCACGTCTGGCAGGCCTCAATGTGATCGTCACAGCACGGTTGCTCGCAGTGCATGCATTCGACGCTGTCTTCGACACAGAACGTGTCGCTGCAGTGCGTACACTCGCGTTGGTGGGCGGGACAGACCTCGTCGGCACACGCTGTGCAGGCTTCGCGGTGGGCGTCGCAGGTCGGTTCGTCACAGGTGGCGCAGGTGTCGAGGTGGCTAGGACAGTGGTCGCCCTCGCAGTGGTGGCACGTGCCTGCGTGCGTGGGACAGACAGGGTCGTCACACTCCGTGCAGGTTTCGGTGTGGGTTTGGCAGTGGTGGTCGTCGCAGACGCTGCAGGCTGTTAGGTCGGTCTCGCAGGTCCAGCTGTGGCAGTCTGTGCAGTTCGTGAGGTCGTCGTAGCAGAACTGGTCGCCGCAGTCAGTACACGAGGTGGTATGGTTCTGGCAGAAGCCATCCCCACAGTCGCTACACGTCTCGGCGTGCTCCGGACAGAGTTCGTCACCGCACGCTGTACAGGTAGTGGCGTGCTCGGAGCCGAACGTGTGGTCGCAGACGTCACAGTCCGTCGCGTGCTCGTCACAGTGCCAGCCGTTACAATAGGCGCACGCAGCGCCGTGGTCGGGACAGATATCCCCATCACAGGTCGCACAAGTCCGGCGGTGCGTCTCACAGACCGGCGCATCGTCGATCACACAGACTCCGGTGTGGTCCGAGCAGGCGTCGTCACCGCAGACCTGGCACGTCTGGAGGTTCTCGATGGTGTGGTGGCCGTCGCAGTGCTCGCAGTAGCCGGCGTGCGCCTGGCAGAGTGACCCGTCGACATCAAGGGCGGGCACGCGGTCTGCCGCACAGAATCCGCCGTCGCAGACGGCACATTGGTCAAGATGCTCGTCGCAAGTAGGGTCACCACAGTCATCGCAATCCGTGACGTGGGCCGAACAGTGGTGGTCGTCACCGTCCGTACAGGCGACGAGATGAGTGTCACAGTGGAAGCGGTCGCACGTCCCACAGGCCTCCCCACAGAGCGTACAGACCGTCTCGTCGTCTTCGTCGCAGGAGTCGCGGTGCGCGCTGCAGACGGTTCGCCTACAGTCAGTACAGGTCGTGGAACACTGGGCGCATTCGGGGCTGCCACAGTACGCGCAGTCGACGAGCTTCTCGCCGTTCGTGCTACAGAGGAGCGCGCCGCAATCGCCGCATTCGCGGCGACACCGCGGGCAGACGACGTGGCCGTCGTCACAGACGACTGGCGGGTGACTTGGCTCGAATGCGCAGCCGCAATCTGCGCAGGTTAACTCATCGAACGTGTTTGTCGCTGGTGTGTACCCGACCGTCGTCTGTCCGACGCGGTCGTCGTCTCGCACTGTGAGCGGTAGTTCGCCGACATCGTACGTCACTACTGTTGTACCGACCGCCATCACGTCGATATCGACCGCGTGCCGCGATCGAGTGTTTGAGATTTGGTTGACCTCTTCCTCTTGGAGATGTAGCTTCTGCTGTACTATGTCCGCTTTGAGCGCCTGCGGGTCGTCTACTGAGTCGCGTTGTTCTCGGAGTTCCGCGTCGAGTTCTTGGCGGCGCTGCTCGTAGAGGTCTCTGATTTCGGCTTCCCGCTCACTGGCAGCCTCTTGCGCGTCTGCCTGGAGTTCCTGTACGTCCGGCTGGACGCGTTCTTGCAGGACGTCGATGGCTGCGTCGTAGAGTCGGTCAATGACGTCGTCAGACAGTTCAATGCTGTCGCCTGTTTGCGTGTCGGTGGCGAGCGTCTCGAAGTGCGCAACGAACCGGTCCGTGAGCTCAGGAATGCGGACGCCGCCTTCTATGTCGAGTGTGACCGTCTCGAATCGTTCACGGTGGTACGACTGCACGCCATCCATCTGGACGTGGAAGTGGAACGCGATTGCAGTCTCTGTCTCGTCGGCCTCGAACTCTCCGACGCTGACCTCGCTATCTAAGACGTCGAGAACGGGTGGCTCGTGTACTTGGAGGTGGTCGGACCCGAGATGGACGGACGCGACATGGTCGCCGTCCCGAGCCGTCTCCAGAAGGGAGTTGAAGAACGTCGTACCCGGGCGGACAACGATCGCATCTGTGTCGCCGTGGCGCTCGTGTGAATCGAAGACGAGCGTCGTTTCCATCGAAGGGGCCGGGTCCGGCTCATTGTCGCCTTCGATGCCGGCGGCAATGGAATCCAGGCTATCGTTTCCGGTCGTCAAGGACGGCTCACGCTGACTGCGACTAGTGTTCGGGGAGAGATTCGACGGCAGCGTGACCTGCCATCGATCGGGGTCCGTCCGGTCGACCGTCCCGCCGTTAGTCTCGATGACCGCTTCGGTGAACCGCTTGATCGTCACCCGGTTCAGGATGCCGGTGTCGATCGAGCTCACGAGTTCCCACTCCCGAATTCGAAGCTGTCGAAAACGCCCTTGTTGAACTCGCTCATCTTCTCTGCGGCCTCCTTGTTCTCCTCCAGATCGACGGCCATCTCCTCGAAGTTGTTCTCTAGCTCGACGCGGTCGTCGGCCGTTCGGACGCGGTCGAAGACCTCGCGTTCAAAGTCAGCGCCCGATTTCTCCATCCGCGAAAGAATCTCCCGCAAGCCGCCGATCGACTGCGTGAAGAGATTGATTTTCCCGTAGAGTTTGTCCAAGACGTGTTCCTCGACGGTGTCCGACAGCGCGAGGTTGAACACGTGTACGTCTCGCTCCTGGCCGATGCGGTCGATGCGGCCGATCCGCTGCTCGACCTTCATCGGATTCCACGGCAGGTCGTAGTTCACCATCACGTTACAGAACTGCATGTTCCGCCCCTCACTGATCGAGTCCGTCGCCACCAGCACGCCCCCCTCGTCTTCGAAGTCCGAGACGATCGCTTCTTTCTCCATGCTCGAACAATCGCCGTTCACAACGTGCACCGGCTGATCGAGCTTCCGTGCGCTCTCGGCGACCTCCTGTTGGGTCTGCCGGAACTGCGTGAACACGACGACCCGAGTAGTCTCGAGTTGCTCGTGAATCGTCTCGACGACCTCGCGTAACCGGCGTTGTTTCGTCGTGTCCGAGATTTCTGTGGCAGTCTGCTTGATCTCGCGGAGCTGTTTGCGCTCGCGCTTCGAGACGGTCGTCGACCCCTCGTCATTGAGCCATTTGTTAACGGTTGAGAGGACCGCGCTCGGACTGCTCACGACCTCCTTCTGGAGGAGGAGCATCACGAGGTGTTTCGCATCCTCACTGGAGTAGTTGGACTGGACGTACTCCGTGACTGCTTCGTAGAGGTCCTGTTCGGCGTCGCTGGGGTCGAAGGTGTTCGTCCGGACTTCGCGGTTGGTGAAATCGATGTCCGTCTCCTCGCGGCGGTTCCGGATCATCACCCGGTCGAGTTTCCGTTGGAGTGCGTCGGCGTTCTTGATCTGGGTGTCGTCGCCGTCGGTCACGTACCGGGTTTCGAACTCAGTGTGCGTGCCGAGCAAGCCCGGGCGAACGAGGTTGATGATGTTGTAGAGGTCAGTGATGTCGTTCTGGATGGGTGTCGCTGTGGCGAAAAACGCTTCTTCGTACTCGATTTGCTCGATGAGCGAGTATCGCTTCGTATCGTCGTTGCGGACGTAATGTGCTTCGTCGAGTACGAGCGCGTCCCAGCGGCGGCTCAGGACATCTTCGATGTACCGATCGCCTTTCGCGGTGTCGATACTGGCGACGATCTTGTCGTGGGCGGCGAACCCCTGGAACTCATCGTCGTAGTTACAAACGAAATCGAGGTCGAATTTCTCATCGAGTTCCTGCTGCCACTGCGGGGCGAGTTGGGCTGGCGTGAGCACCAGGAACGAGTCTCGGGTATCTCGCAGGTCCAGTTCTTTGAGGACCATCCCGATCTCGATGGTTTTCCCGAGCCCGACTTCGTCGGCGAAAAGCAGGCCACGCCCCATGCTCGTGATTGCGCGGTGGGCGGCGGAGAGCTGGTGGTCGAGGAGTTTGACTTTGTCTTTGAGTTCCTCGACCGCGAGCAGCTCCTGTTCGCTTTGGGTCGCACCAAACCGGTGCGCTTGTAGCGTTTGGACGTGCGCCGCAGCGTCAGTCTGTGCAGAGGAGGTGAGAGAGGGCGGGTCGTCAATCGACCAATTAGTATCAACTTCAATGTCAGGTTGCTCCCCCGTTGCCATACTGCTATTCTCGTGTCATTCAACTCATTTATACCCGGCGTTTCTCACTACATCTCGAGATTCTATCGTATCCGCATCGTCACGGTAGCTCCTACTACGGCAAGCGTCCCAGCACACTCTTTATGTCTCGTGTCGGAAACGAGGCACATCCCCTGAGGTTACCAAATGAGTACAACTCCCAGTCCTGGAAACGAGTGGCCGGGGTACTATCGCGGCTACCGACTCCAGACGAACCCCGACGGCGAGGTGTGGTGGCAGGTGTACAACGGCACCGAACGCCTCTACGTCGAACCCACGCCTGACGACCTCGTCGAGAATCTCCTCGCACGCAAGCGACTCGGCGGCAGAGTCAGAGTCACCGAAGACAACGCCGTCATCACGCGCGTCGAGGACGGCGACGACTACGAGGACATCTACGTCGGCGACCTCGATCTCTCCGGGAAACTCGTTCCCGAGGACCAGACCGAATACAGCGTCGATATCCAGCCCGAGGGATTGACATCGGGTGACCTCTGGCCGAGTGTCTACGATGGCGCGAAGTACTCGTTCAGCGAGGACCGCGTCTGGTGGCAACACCCCCAGACGCACAAGCGCCACCCAGTCGAGACCGACCTCCCTGCTAGCATCGTCTCGACACTCCAGCGGCTGAAGCCAACTGGTGGATCATTCCGCGTGACGCCCTGGAACGACGTCATCACCCTCGTCGAAGACCCACCGAATCCCGACCAGGTCCGTGAGCAACTCCACGAGCTGCCGCGTGTCATCAAGAACATCATCGTCCTCCGGCGGGAACGTGGTGTCGAACGCCTCCCGCTCTACATCGGCTCGCTCGACACCGTGCCCCTCGAGGTCAGTGAGCCGCGGTCGTTGACGGACGCGCTCTCCCCGGAGAAACGCGCTCAATTGGATGCGTGGTCGGGGTCACTCGGCCAAACCGAGGAGATCGACCCGGACGACCACCGGATCGACGACGCCGGCGACGCACCACCGAAGGACGATCCGGCGGACTGGTGATTACGAGTGGGTCGACGCTTTCCACCGCCACTGTTCGGCGTCGAGCGTACCAAACGCCGTAGCGAAGCGTTCGTCAAGCTCGCCATCGAGACTGATGGTGAGTTAGACAAATCCGCGTTCGTGGAGCGGGCTCGTGAACGCTTGCGGAAACCCGACGATGGTGGCCGCTACTCGGTGCCGTACCTGCGGCGGATCGTCTCGACGTACGCCCAACTCGGGGTGCTCCGGCAGCGCTCGGACGGATCGCTAACCGTCTGGCAGTTCGGCCGGGACTGGCACGCCGGGAAGATCGACTTCGAGACCTTCCTCTGGTACGGCATCAAGCGCGAGTGGGTGCTCCAAGGTGGGTTCCCCGAGGGAATCGACGGGCTCCGTTCGATTCACCAGATTCTAATTAATACCGACGAAGCGCTCGGGAAAGCGGAGCTCGAACGGATTCTGACCGAGGAGCACGACTACGAGTTCAACGACCAGAAGAGCCGCGGCTACCCGACGTTGCTCACGAAACTTGGGGCTGCCCGCCAAACGGCCGATGGCTATGTGGCGACGGAGCCCGCGAGCCGGTGGCAGAGCCGCTTCCGGAATGCGGATCTACTCCCGACATTCGAACGCTGGCTCAAACAGGAAGGCGCACACGTTGAACCGCCGTCGGACACGGTGAAACGCGATTTGGCGAAATACTACATCTATCGGGAGTCAGGTGGACACGGCCGCCACCGCCAACTCTTTGATACGTTCCGGCGGGACTACCTCAAATCGACTGCCTACGAAAACGACGTTTCACAGCCCACCATCCGGCGGGCAGAGAAGTACGTCAGCGCCGAGAAGAACCGCGGTGCCCTCCGCGACGAAATCCGCGAGCAATTTCCATCCTTCACCGGTGATCAACTCGCTGGCCTCTCAACTGACGTTCTCGAACGGATCGCGGCCGCAGACAATAAAGCTGAAGCTTACCGAATCAAGTCTGCATCCGGTGCTGGACTGTCACGCGCTGACTTTGAACAGAGGGCTGGAGCCGATCGTACTCCGTACTCATTTCCGGACCACTTTGAATTGTACGACTGGCAGCAGGAGGCCGCCGACCAATGGTTCACCCCGCCGGTAGAGGCAAGCGATCGTGACGCAGAACGCGGGATCGCTCGAGTGGTGACTGGCGCTGGGAAGACCGTGATGGCTCTCGAAGTGGTGCGACGCTGGCTTGAGGAGAACCCGGATGGCGTCGTGACGATTCTCGTTCCCACGAAGGTGCTGATGCATCAGTGGCTGGAGGAACTCGTGGAGAAACTCAACGTTCCGGCCGATGACGTCGGATGGGCAGGCGGCGGTCACAAAGACAGATTCGAGGAGGACCACCGGATTCTTGTCAGCATCGTTAACTCAGCCGTGAAGGACGATTTCCTCGGCGGTTCGCTGACCGCCGCCGGTATCAGCAAACACCTGCTAGTCGCCGACGAATGCCATCGGTACACGGGAGAGACGTTCTCGAATGTGTTCAAGTACTCTCGAACGGCCTCGCTCGGGCTTTCGGCGACACCACTCTCGGACCCCGGCGACGACGAGCACTCTCAGAGCGACGAGTTGCTTCTGTCTGAACTGGGCGATATTTACTACGAGTTGACGTACGACGAGGGGATCAGTCGGAATCTGATCCCTGAGTTCAAGGTCCGGTACGTTGGCTTTGAACTGACAGACGCTGAGCGTACGACCTACGATCGCCTTACTGAGAAGGTCACCGACGCGATCTCTGATATCGAAGCGCGGTATGCGAATCAGATCTACGACCGAAACGGGAGTTTCTCCCAGAAACTCCAAGCGATCGCCAACTCGATTGATGGACCGACGCCAGCAATATCTGACTTCTTCCGGTACACTCAGGAGCGCCGCGACCTCGTGGCTGATGCGATCGGTCGGCAAGCAATTTCTCTGTCGTTGCTCAGAGAATCAGTTGAGGAATCACGGAAGACGATCGTCTTTCAGGAACGCATCAGGCAACTGGAACGCATGGTTGCTTCGGCAGAGTCCCGGGGCCGTAACAATCGAACGGGTGCTGTCGCTGACGAGTACGGAGATCGTCAGCAACTCTACGAGCAGTACCCGGGCTTGAAGATGGCTGACCAAGCCCTAGAGGACCTCTTTTTCGATCCGAACTATCGGCCAGTGATGTACCACTCTGGGCATCGGAGTGATGCGTGGAATGATTTCGCCGTGGAGTGGTTTGACGACGACGGGTTCGCCAACGTCATGCTCAGCGTGAAAGCCCTCATCGAGGGAGTAGACGTCCCAAGCGCCGACGTCGGCATCGTTCGGGTCTCCTCTGGCAGCGTTCGGCAACGCATCCAGACACTCGGCCGTGTCCTCCGGACAGGTGGTGACCCATCCAATACGTCCGAGTTATACGTCCTCTACGCGCGCGATACAGTGGACGAGAAAATCTTTCAGGACTACGATTGGGATGAGCAACTCTCGACGGCCGACGTTTCCCACTTAGTCTGGGAGCCCGACGGCGACTGGGAAGCCGGGGACTGGGATCCCGAAGCTCCGTTCTGGGAGTGCGTGCGAGAAGCCACCGACGAGGAACTTCCCGATCTGGGTACCCGCCGCCCCGTACCGAACGAATCGGACCTCACCGTTGGCGAGTTGTATCCTGGTCCCCGGGAAGGCTACCGGTTCAGTGTTGATTCGGATGGCCAGCCGTTTGAGAAGTCCGCTGACGGGCGGCGGTATATCAACCACGACACCGCTGAAGAGATCGCAGAAATGGTTTACGAGCGGAACGGTGGCGGTACCGTTATCGTGAACGAAGCGAATCACGCGGTGATGTTTGATGATGATGCGGCAGTATTCCTCGGCGTTGTCGATCCGAGTGAATTCGACTACACAACTGCCAAGTCAGATTCCGTACTGGGGACGGTTGACGAAGGTGAACTTGACGAAATGCTATAGAGATTCTAGTGAGAAAGGAGAGAACGAAGTGAATCTCCCGCCGTTTTGAGGATATTGCATGCCAGGACAGATGGAGCCCTAAGACTGCGATTGAAGATTGGTAGTGGATAGGCTATCTGTAGGTGTCCTCCCGGGTTGTCCCCCTGTTCGTGGAGGTTCGTGGGGAGATTGCTGGTTGTTTCGAGGGTGGGGAATTTACGTAGTGGAGGTCGTCTAAGGCGACGTTGGCAGCTTGTGGGTCTTTGTACGGAGTTTCGACGTCGTCAAGTTTGACTGGGATGACGGATGTGGTTTTCCAGGCGGGTTTGGTGGCGAGGATGAGTTCGCAGAGGTGTTTTTTGAGGTAGGTGATGCGGCCGAAGAAGTAGATGCAGGATGGGGCAGTGTTGAGATCGGCGCGAGTGGGGATGCCGGTGACGTAGTTGTGGCCGCCGAGAAAGACGATGACTGAAACGTCACGACTTGATCGACGAACATGCGCTCGTCTGGCAGGCGCTGCAGGCTTCGGTTCGACTATCGATCGAATCGACCGTTCAGGCATGAGGCGGCCGAATTCGAGAGGTCTGAAGCACAGCGAAAGACACAGTTATCTGTGTGTCCATATGTTCCTGTATGCCGAGTATCACCGTGAACGTGGACGACGACCTCAAGGAGCGAATGGAGAGGCACCCGGAGATTAACTGGAGTGAGGTCACGCGGCAGGCCATCCGAGAGAAAATCGAGGTGCTGGAAGTGATGGATGAACTAACCGGTGAGAGCGATCTTACTGAGCGTGACGTCCAGGAGATTGCCGACAAAATCAACGAGCGCGAGTGAAAGCGGGTTGACGGGGAATCGGCCTGAGCCGACAAATGAGCTGGGTCATTGACGCCAACGTCGTCACGAGCGTCTTCGTCGTGGACGGGAGTCCATTCGTCACGTCCTCGGGCTACAACCCCACGGAGACAATTGAGGCGCTCACGTTCCGAACCGCCGAAGAAATCGTCAACGACTAGGTCTGAGATGGGACGACTATGACACCGGCAACGGCAGCGTCCGCCACCGGACGAACAATCCAGATCGTTAGCCGTCCGATGCTGCGATTACGTCACTGACGATGTCACTCAGTTCTGTTTTGGAGAGTGGGTCGATGGTGACGGGGGTTGCGTCGTTCGTGTAGAAGAGCTTCGCTTGAACCTCACGATCGGGGTACAGTTCGGTGACGACGTGGTAGTAGACGCTGAGCTGTTTGCGGTACTCGCCTTCGGCGTGGCGGCCGCGGTCGGTCTTGTAGTCGACGATTTCCACGATGTCGGGGGTGATGTGTAGTAGGTCGATGACACCGAACAGCGTCACCTGACCACCGGCAGTGTTGAGTGGGAGGTGTGCGTTTTCCTCGGCGCGGAGCTCGCCAGAGCGCTCGTCAACGAACGACTGGATCGCCTCCTCGTCCGGATTCTCGGGCTGGACGTTGAGGCCGTTGACGTAGTCTTCTGCGAAATCATGTACGCGAGACCCGTACTCGGTTCCTTCCCCACTCTCTACGTCCTCGTAGACGGAGTCGTCCATCAGCGAGTGCGGAGAGTACCGTGAGGGGCCATGCTGCTCGGGCATCGATACTGCTAAGGTCCGTGGGTCGTCGTTCTGGGTGTCGATGTCGCCGATTTCTGTCGGTGCCGGAGTTACGTCGATGGGGAGTTTGTCGAGGAACGTGTTCGGGTCGTCGCCGGCAGTAAAGACAACGTGACTCTCGGCGCGTGTAATCGCCACGTAGAGGAGGCGGCGTTCCTCGTCGTAGTTCTGGGTGAGACACCGTTGCACGACGTCTGTGCGCCAGTTGTCGTAGATGTATGGCGCGCCGTGCGCGTCATCGAACGCTTTGCGTTGGCGGAGGCCGGCGGCGTCGTCGAAGGTGAGTGCCGGGCTCGAACTGCCACCCGGTGGGAAGCTCCCCGAGTTCATGTTCGCGAGAATCACGATGGGGTGTTCGAGGCCTTTCGTGGCGTGAATCGTCTGCACAGTCACGGAATCCTCGCCCGTACTCGTGCTGACCTCGTGTGTGCTCCCGTGCTCGATCCCGTGCTTGATGAATCGGATGAGGTCCCCACGTGTGAGCGTCGTTGTCTCTCGAATCGAGTCGACGGTGTGCAGCAGGACGTCTGCGCGGGCGCCGTGGAAGCCGTAGCGGTCGAAGATGTGCCGCATCACGCCACCAAGCGAGTCCGTCTCCGCGAGTTGTTCGCGGAATGCCGTCATCTCCTCGGGGTAGGCTTCCGTTTCGATGATGTGTTTGGTTTCGTCGAGTGTGTAGCCGGCGCGTTCGAGGACGGGCGCCCAGCCGCGATCGGCATCGGATTCAAGGATTCGTAGCCACGCGAGCAGTAGTTTCGCTTGGTCCGTCCGGAACAACTCGATGCCGCCCTCGTAGGCCATCGGGAGGCCGTGCTCGTCGGCCGCAGTTTGGAGTTCGCGGCCGAAATCCCGCGTTCGCGTCAGCACTGCGATGTCGCGGTACTCCGGGTCACGAAGCCCGCCATCGCCGTCTTTCACTTGGTATTCGGAGTTGCCGACGATCTCTTGGACTTTTGCGATGATTGATTCGTGTTCGTCGTCGCTCTGGTGAGCTTCGAGGGTCGTGTTGTCGTGGGCCGCTGTCGAGTCGAGTTCCACGATGTCGTCTCGAACGGCGGTCTCGTCGACGGAGTCGTACTTCGCCGCGGGCGTGACGAGTGCGTCTTCTGAGAAGCGGAGAATTGACTCCGTTGAGCGGTAGTTCTGTTTCAACTCGATGGTCTCCACGTCTGAAGTCTCGTACTGAACGCGGGGGTGGTCGGCGTTTAGGTCTGTGGCGAACTGTGTGAGGCGGTCGCGGAAGTCGAGGATGTTCTCGACGGCGGCGTACTGGAAGCTGTAGATGCTTTGCTTCCAGTCGCCGACGACACAGAGGTTGTCCGTGTCCGCCAATAGTAGCGCGAGTTTGAACTGGATTTCGCTGGAGTCCTGGAACTCGTCGATCATCACGTACTCGAAGCCCAGTCGGTCGCGGAGTGCGTGGTCCTCGCACAGCAGTACGAACGCGAACAGCTGGAGGAATCCGAAGTTCAGGTAGTTCCGCGAGAGCGCGAACTCCAGATACTCGAAGTAGACGTCGTGGACGAACGATTTCAGTGCCTCGCGGTCGTCTTCGAAGACGAGTCGGGCGACCGCTTCGGGGACCTGTTTGCCGTCGCCGCGAAGCTCGTGTTTCGGCGGGGCATCCGGTAGATAGGACTTCTCGTTGCCGTACTGGTAGAGTTTCGACCGGAGTCGGGATTGCTTGCTGCCGCCGTTTCGGGGTTCGTTGAGGGCGTCGAACTGCTGTTTGAACGCCTCGAAGTCCCCGTTGAGGTGGGACTCGCCGTTGCGGTACCAGCCGTCCTGTGTGGGGAAGACGCCCTTCGCTGCGAGTTCGTTGATGAGCTCGAGCAGTTCCGGCGGGTCGGACACCACGCGGAGGAACTCCGCGTATTCGGGGTGGTCGTCGGTGAACTGTTCGAAGAACTCCTGGAATAATGCTTCTTCGACGAGGTTGTCCTCGATGATGCGAGTTGTGCTTGGGATGCGGTCGTCGATGCCGAGCCGGGTGGGTGCGTCGAAGCCGTGCTCGTGGAGGATGTCGTGACAGAGGCTATGGAATGTCTGTATCGGGGCGTCCGCGAGCTCCGTCATGCTGTACTCGCAGTGCCGAACGATTCGGTCCTTCATTTCCGTCGCGGCGTTGTTCGTGAACGTCAACAGAAGGATATCCTCGGGCGCCGCGCTGGTCGACTCGAGGATGTTCGCGTAGCGACGCGTGACCGCGAAGGTCTTCCCGGTGCCGGCGCCGGCGTCGACGAGATACGTCCCGTCGATGTTGTTGATGAGCTTTCGTTGCTTCCGGTTCGGCGTCGGCTGCGACTCTTGTTCGTGCTGTGGGTCACTCATCGGGTTTCCTCTAGGAGCAGGTCGCGGTGGTTGACGCGGCGGTAGTTCGGTTCCTCGAGGAACTCCGTTACCGGGAACCGTTCGTCTCCGGCGCGCCGTTGGCCTACCTCCGCTAGTCGCTCGTCGACGAACTCCTCGAACGCATCCAGATCATCCGGGAAGTAGTGCTGGTTTCGAATATTCACTAACTCCCGCATCGCCTGCTTGCAGCCCTTCCTGACATACTTGTAGTCACCAACAACGTCGATTAGCTGGTCGGTGAGTGCTTGGCCGAACGCCGAGTCGATGAGCTCGTCGCTGTCACGCGTCAGGGGGAACTCGGCCGCCTCGAAGACAGCCGCGTAATCCTCGTAGTCGGCCTGTGAGAAGGTTTTCTGGCACTTCTTCGCGGCCTCGTCTTGCAGTCGCTCGAACGTCGCTTCTCGCTTCACGAACTCGAGGTACGTCGTGGGCTGGTAGGTCACCGTCGTGAGCGTGTCCGCGAGGTCGTCGTCCCCACGAACGATGTCGTCGACGTTCTCGAGGAAGTGCACGAAGACGAACTCCAGTTGTTCACCCGGCGTCTTCGTTCGCTGGTGGGTGAGATACAACAGCGCCTGAAAGTCCGGCGTGTTCGAGATGTCCTCGATGTCGGAGTTCTTGATGACTTGTGTTGCTGATTTCCGCGACCCGCTTTTGTAGTCGACGAGCTGTCGGGGTGACTGCACGAGGTCGATCTTCCCCTTGACGCCGAGGGCTTCGTTCTCGAACCACTGCTCGGTGACGTCGGCGCCGACGCTACGGTCGAACTGTTCGGCGAACACGTTGTCGTCCGTCTCGGGCGTTTCAAGCACTAGTTCGCCGGCGTCCGGCGCTCGTTCGTCGAGGAACTCGATGACGTTCTGGAGCCCGGCCTCGTAGTGGGTGCGTTGGACGTCGCGGTCGACGTCGCGGACGAACGGCGCCATCTCCTCAACGAGTACGTCGACGAATGCGTCACGGGGTTCACTGGTGACGAAGTCGGGGTGGTGAACGTAGAATTCGGCGAAGTCGTGGAACAGGTTGCCTTTCCGGAAGTAGTCGCGTTCGGGGGAGTCGACGATACGGTCGAAGAAGTAGTCCCGCGGGGAGTTCACGTACGTGCTGAGACTCGACTGACTGATGGTCGTCGGCTGGGTTGGTTCCGTCGCAACCGACGCCGCCTCGAACCCGTCGCTACTGGTTTGCTCTGGAGCGTTGTAGTGGGCGGCGTCGAGGTCGCTGAACTGAGTGAACGACTCCTCGAGAAGTTCCTCGAAGTACAGACACGGCGTTACAGGCTGGCCGCCGACGGTATCGCGGGCGAGGTAGTACTGTGCGTGGCCGTTCTGCAGGAGCACCTGAAACCGCTGGAGATGCCGGTCTAACTCCGCTTCTCGGTCCACCCACGGGCGCTGGGGTGGTGTCTGTGTCCAGTCGTCGTCGAGTCCGAGGTAGAACACGAGCGGGCGGTCGACGTGCGTCGCGGCGTTCGCGTCCGCAAGGAGGACCCCCTCGTGTTCACGGTCCAGTGGCACCTCGTAGGACTGCAGATAGAACTCCAGGTCGTCGACCCGCGACTCGGTGACGGGTCGGGAAGCGATACCCAGTGTCTGGAGTTCCTCGCGGAACACCGGGAACTCCGTGTCGCCGAGGAGGTCTTCGAACTCGTCGAGTGCCGTTCCGAACGTCCACTCGTTCGACCGAATCGTCGTACACCATTCGACGAACTGCTCGACGTCCGGTGCGTCCAACTGGTTGAGTCGCTTCTCGTCGTGGGCTATCCCGATATCGAAGCCGAGTCGCTGGAGGACTGGTTTGACGTCCGCGACTCGGACGTCGCTACCACGGAACGCGGTGCGGAGGAGTCGGAGGAACGTCCGGTGGTCCGGGTCGTCGAGGAACCCTGGACCACCGTAGAAGGGGACGTCTGCGGCGTCAAGCGCCGATTCGAGTAGCGTCGAAAACTCGCTTCCCGCGTCGAGGACGACACCCACGTCCTCGGCGTTTTCGGCAGTGATGGTATTGAGGAGTGTGGCGATGATGTCCGCAGAGCTGTCGAACAGATGGAAGGGAGGATAGTCGAAGGTATCCTCAGCTAATCGGTCGACGGTGTGGAATTCGTCGGGGAGAATCGAGCGTTCGAGCGCGGTCAACTGCGTGTAGCCGACGACGGCGACGTCGGTCGTCGCGTCGATGGTGTAGTCGGTGAGCGCACGCGACGTGGTGTCGAGGTCGCTGACGTGCTGGACGGCTTGCTCGATGCTGGGCGTATCGAACTGCTCGTAGTCTAGAATCACGTCTGGCCGGCCGGTGTACTCCCAGCAGTGGATGATCTCCTCGCCGAGGTACGCAGCCTGCTTCCAGGAGAGGTCGGTCTCGTGGAGTAATTCGAGGAAGACGGTTCGCTCTTCCAGTTCCTCCCGTCGGCCGGCGGCGAGCCGGCGTGGGGTAGTAGCGAAATCCCCGAGGTGCGGCCGGTCTAAGTGACGGTTCAGGCCGTCGGCGAGCGGCGCGTCAGGAACGATGACGAGGTCAGAGTCCGCGACCTCCTCGTAGAGGACTTGGAGGGATTTCGCCCGCTGTATTGACACGTCCTAACGCTGCTCGGTTGACAGCATAAACGTACCGCAGGCCGAGCGAGAAATAAGGGTTCGACAACCCCGACGCAGTACAGCGATTAACCTACGTTCCTCATCGTCCGTTTTGACAGGGAACACTAATCGGGATACCAGTGCTCTCCCGGGTGATTCGCCGTGGTAGACCTTGAGCAGATGTCAGTCGTCACCCAACCAGCACGATATCTCCACGCCAGCAACTCGACTACCGGACGGCAGACCGGGTCGGTGAGATGAGAGACGAGCACCTTGAGGCTGCTATATCCGCTATGATTGCCGGGTAATCCCGCCTCCAGCATATCGGTTCAGTTCGCTTTCTGTAATGTTTGGATTCGTTCTAGGTATGCCGTCCCGTAGTCATTCCCGCGCCACGTTCCCGGTTCGATCGCCGTCCCTTCTGTGAAGTCGTTCCACGTGAAGACGTTCATTCGCTTGGCTGTCCGGTGCTCGTTGGCCATCTGGAGGTTCGTCCCGAAGAAATCCGGGTCTCTTGGGATGCGTTCGTCGTTGCCCCAGCAGATGTTCGCTCGCGTGTCGAACCCGGGGATGACTCGCGGGAAGAACTCCTTGTCGTTCTCGGCTGCGAACGCGCTGTGGCCGCGGTAGTTCTGTTCGAGCCACGCAAGGGCGTCCTCCTGGGTGGCCTGCTTCTCGGGGGCGTTCCTGAATACGGGGCCGGCGGTGAGGTTCATCACCGCGTCGAATCCCCGTGCGAGTTCCTTGTGGTAGGGGCCGTAGTCGCCAGCTTCGACGTATCGGTGTCCCTGCGAGCCCAGCCCCGCGACCATGAACGGCTCCGTGCCGTCCACGGTGAGCCTGGACCGGAGTTCGTCCGCGAAGGCCCCGAGGTCGTCCCACGTCTCCAGCAACCGATCCCGTACGGCGACCCAGTGCATCGCGTTCTCGACGTAGAAGGTGGGCCGCCCGTCGAACGTCGCCGCGTTCTCCCTGGCGAAAAACTCCTCCCTGATGTACGTCATATCCTCTTCGACGATCTGCTCGAAGTCTGCGTTTTCCGTCCATCGGTGCGGCCCTGAGATGTAGTATGTCGGCTCCACGTCGATCACGTCCACCAGCTCCGAGTCGAGGAACGTCTGCAGTTGGTTCTTGGTGTCTCGTGTGCCCTCAAACGTGAACTGGACGCGTCCGATTCCGTGGCCCTGCATCTGATCGATGTGCTTGGTCGTGGTTTCCGGACGTATCGGTCGCCCGTACTCGTCCGCGCCAACCTCTGGTTCTGTCTCCACGCCGGACTCCAGACAGTTCGTGAACATGGATTCACCCGCGGTGAAGTAGTTCACCCCGATGTCCAGTCGCGTGTCCGTCATCGCGTCGTACTTCCTGACGTAGGTCTCGCCCTCGGTCTCCGTGGTGTTGCCGTTCCAGTCCACGACGGATGCTGTCACGGAGTTCTGCTGGAGGCGAGTCGTCTCGGGGAGGCAGATACGCTGGTCGGTGCTGTACGTCGTCTGTCCCGAGACGGACTCTTGAACAAACGTCTGTTCGCCGACGAGTACGTTGGCTGCTTCGAGGCCAGTCTCGTCTCGCCCCTCCAGTTGGACGGCGATTTCGCCTGCGTTCACGGTCGGCTCGACTGTGCACGTTTGGAGCTCTGGCGCAGTCTCGTCCGGATTGACGGTCTCTCGCGTCTCTCTACCGGCGGTGTCCCGCAAGAGGAAAGTGACCTGTCCTGACGTCTTATCCTGGTCAGTTGCGCCCAGGTCAGTGAGTTCCTCGCTGAGGGCGACAGATGTGCTCTCGGGACTCTTCTCGATGGTTCGCTCGCCGTATTCGATACGAGCCAAGCTGAGCCCGTCGTCGTCTTCGCCTTCGAGGGAAACGGTGAGGGCCGTACCGTTGTCTTTGGGGGTAGCGTCGTGGGTGAGAATATGGGGAGCTTGGTTCGGTGTTTCTGTCGAGCTGTTAGTAGGTGACTCTGGCTCGGAACTGTTCTGTGAGGTGTTACAGCCAGCGAGGCTTGCGGTAATCCCAGCCGCCAGGAGCGCCTCAAGATAGGTTCGGCGGCTAATCTCGTCGCTCATTAGGATTCCTGTCATAGATATGTTGTTAAGAAAGTGTGGTTCTGGCGCTGAAGTGAAGGACTACGACGGTGGTACAATATCGACCCAAACCCCTTACCCCCGGAACACCTCCTCATTCCGGGGCGTCTCGCGTCCGGAAGAATAGTCTGATTACCCGTCGAACGTATAACGCCCGGTCAAGTCCGCCGCTGTCTAGGGATTAGCGATATTTCGACGGCAATCACCCCAATACGACCAACTCCACGTTGTCCAGCGCTTCCGGGGAACTGTGCCCTGAGCCCAAAGCCGAGGGAGGTGGCTGGTAATGAGAGGTGCCGACTAGCCAACCGACCTCTCCGACATCACAGTCCTCACAGAACTCCACCTGCGAGGTCCTCAACAAACGTTATCAAATCGACTTCTGCACCAACCAAGAGAACTGCCTGAGATGACTGCCCGGATTCGGGAAGAACACGCGAAAAGCGGGTGTATGTGTGCACGACGCTGAAAACACGCGTCCCCGCATAGACAGTTCTACCGTGGGGCTGGCAGAACCAAACCGGCTAGTACACGACAGGACCTGTGTTGCTGGAATCTGTAAGTACACTAAGGATTATATCAGGGTCGGATTTGCCGCTCTATCTGGGATACCCAATTTAGGATGGCAGTTTGCCTGAAGTAGCCGACAATTGAAACCACTACTAATACGCCGATGAGGACTATCCCTACGACAAATCTGCCACTTGCAAATTCGCCGCCAGCGTAGACGGTGAGAACGTATGCGGGGAAACGACCGACAATAATCGCCACTAGGAATGCTCGGAGACGCCACTCGGTGAGTCCAGCAAGGAAACAAACAGCATCGTCTGGCAGACCGGGAAAGATTATGAAGGCAGTAAATCCAGGGAGTCCGACTCGCTCGACAAAGCCGTCGAAGCCAGCGATCATATCCTCGTGGAGGAGTCGTTCAACGAGTGGGCGACCATGCCGCTTTGTGAGGAGGAACGCGATACTGCTCCCTATTGTCACACCGAGTAAGCTATAGATTGTGCCATAAAGCGACCCGAAGAGGTACCCACCAGACAAAGCCAGCAGCTGGCCAGGGATTGGGGCGAATATCACTTGCGTAATTTGAAGGAGAACGAAAACAGCCGGGGCGAAAATGCCAAAGCCGTCGATCCATCGACGGAGTCTCGTCGCATCTAATAAAGCGGGCAGGAACTGATTGGAGAGCAGATATAGCGCGATAGCTCCGGCAACGGCTACGCCGAAAATTGCGACCTTCTGCGTTCGGCTCACTGTGGAGGAAAACATCTTCATTGCTTCCACCAACCAGTAGCGGTCGACCTGTTCAGAGAGACATCGTGGAGTTTGTCGGTCACTGATTCACATGCTACCAATACAGCATTCTGAATCGAGTTCCGGACCGTGCCCCTTCTGGTAGCTGGTTCGGTGTCTGTATACTGAACAGAGGGTATCACTCGCTTTCGTATCCGGGATTGAAACTGTCGAACGGGCCTCAGGATTGATTCGCCGCTCCATTGGCCGTCATCCGTTGTGGCCCATGATTTCCCCCGCCACAGAAGGACCGGTAGCGTACGACTCACCGCTGAACTCGCCTGCGTCAGAATATAACCAGGACGTCGGCTACCGGAGTTATTGATTAGAACTGTTCCGAAGTTCTCCACGATAGTGGGGGTATACGCGCTGAGCTGGGCGAACGGGTACATAACTCTGAGCGCAATTGGGAGGGGTGAAACGCCGAATGTCCGGAGTATGGGCTTCTCAACTATCCCTGCTCTCTGTTGAGATGCTGAGGGGAACTCGTTGACGGAGATCGGCTTATTAGAGATTACCCCATCTGCACCGAACTTTCGGCAAATTTGCGCGCCAATATCCGTGTCTATCGCCCATACGAAGACCCCCATGTCTCTCTCGTGCGCGTCCTCGATGAGGTTCGTGGATAGGCTGACGACCCAATGGGGTTGAACGTGAGTGCATCCCAGTTTTTCAGCCTCTTCGAGGTTTTTCTCTGGCTTTATGGCGAAGATGAGCGCAGTAGGGATGTCCGGATCAACGCGTTTCACCTCTTGAAGTACCGCTTTATCGGCAGACGAAATTACAACCTGAGCGTCCCAATCCTGAACAGCGTCCACCACGTCCGCCGCCAGGCCGAGTTCCTTGAGATCAAGGTTGAGCCCGACAGTCGATGGAAGGATTTCGAGAACGCGGGAGAGCGTCGGAACCCCGTGCCCAGATTCATGGACGTCGAGATCCGCCAGCTCATCCGCCGAGAATTCATCTAGCTCACCACTGGAATTGGTTACATCGTCTACAGCGCCATCGTGGAGAACTACGACCTCCCCGCTTCGACACCGCCGGAGGTCCAGTTCAACCATGTTCGCGTGTTTGGGAGTGTTTTGGAACGCGATTTCCGTGTTCTCAGGGAAGGCGTCGGCAAACCCCCGGTGGCCAATGAGCTTCATTCTCTTTTCGGGACGAATCTGCTCTTCTCGACAGCGGTTCGATACAATCGAGGCAACTCCCTTTGGGAGGTGCCGCCTCGCCCGTATTGCGTCGTCAAAGTACGCAGTTCACTCGCACTCATCTGGTCACATCTTTCCCACAGAAGCAGATAAACCATAGAGATAGTTATACCGAATACAGGCTTGATACGGCCATACAACGGCGAATTCTGGATGATTGGATATTGAGTACCAGGTCACTGAGTTCGAAATTGCTGCGTGTTCTCTGTCCGATATGGCCATACACCATTCTCCGATACGGTTTTTACACTTCGCTCATCTTCCCATACCCGCATGGTTGGAGACGCTCGCACTGCGCCCGCAACTCAGTGTGGCAGAATTCGACGCCCAATCTTTGCCGGAGCATAGTGGGGCCAAATACCAGCTACTTTTCCGGCACTTGGAGTGTGAGCGTATCTACCAACACGGCGTTAATTCGATGCCTACGTTAGAGAATGGGGCGAGAAAAACGATTATAACGCCATTAGGACGGTGTGAAGTTACGGGTCGTGAAGAGACTCGCCGCCGCACCGCCTAGCAGGACGGGAACCCAATAACTAGTCCCGGCAAAGATTATCACGGCTGTCGTGATGACTTTAACGCCGAGCGTTGGCATTAGAACCGTCAACAATGCGATTAGCACGCCTTCGATAGCCCCAGCGCCACCCGGGAGCGGCGTGACACCAGCGATGGACGCGATCGGAACGGCGAATAAGGCCACGTAAATGGGGATGCCATGGCCGATGGCCCGAAATGCCATCCACAGGCCAAGTATCTGAAGCAGCCATCCTACCGTAGAATAGCCCAATGACAGTGTCAGGCTGCGACGATCCGTTGCGACTCGCTCGATTGATTTGAAGAAGGCTTCAATCCGACGCCTCATTCCCGATTCAGATATGGGCGAAACCCATGGTAGGTTCCGGGAGGCGGCCTTGAGCACGGGGGTGAGCCTGTCGACGATGATTTGCGTGAATTTGTCCCGCAATTGCCACCCCGCGAAGAGGAGTGACGGCACAGCGACAGCGAGTATGACGACCGCTATTGCTGTGATTCCCAGTACCCCATGCAACGTGGATGTCACGAAGAAATACCCGACACCGGACACCGCGAAAAGCGTCGACGGGATAAAGTTCAACGTGTCGAAGCTGGTTATGGCTGCAAGCCCGGTTTCGTACTCTGAATCGGTCGACTGAGAAATCAGGTGCGCCGTGACTGGCTCACCACCTGCTTGACCGAATGGCGTGATATTGTTGAAGAATGTCGCCGCGGCGAGTACGAGGAACCCTCTCATTCGGGAGATGTTGATGTCGAGTGTGCCGAGAATCGTTCGCAGCGCCATCGACCAGGCGAGCAACCACCCGAGGACGGCACCGATTACGGAACACAAGAGCGTCAGATTCGCACTCTGAATCGCGGCAGTGAGCTGGTCAACCCCGACGAAGGAAAATAGGATTCCGTAAACGCCGATGATGATGAGAAAAGCGACAATTCCCTTTCTGAGATCGAGTCCGAACATCTATCCAACCAACCGATGTCGAAACCTGACCGTAGGGTGGTTGCAAAGCTTCCATACCGCGTTAGTTCGGCTAGGCACCCGCACACTTCCGTGACTGCCGTAGGGCGTTCTTGAGAATGCCAATAATTCAGAATTCACGGTTATTTTGGATATTAGGCGTACCGTAGGGCTTCGATAGGATCGATTCGAGCGCCGTTCCAAGCGGGGTACAGACCGGCTATGACACCGACGAGCACCCCGACGGCGACGGCGATCCCTGCCCATTCTATCGGGAAGACGAACGGGAGCGTGAGGAACATCGTCGCACCGTACCCGGCGAGGACTCCGAGGAAGATTCCGAACACGGATCCGAACAGCCCCAAGATAACTGCCTCGACGAGGAACAACTGAAGGATATCGCGGTTCTGGAACCCCACGGCTTTCATAATCCCTATCTCGCGTGTCCGTTCGGTGACGCTCACGAGCATGATGTTAGCGATACCGATCGCGCCGACGATGAGCGAGATGACCGCGATGCCCGTGACGAAGCTGGTGAAGGTATTCACCAAGCTCTGCATTTGCTTCACGGACGCATCGACTGTCTGGACACTCACTTCGTACGACGACGAGAGAAGGCCCTGCGCATCCGAGTCGGCAGTGAAGTAATCTGTGACACGTGTCGCGACCTGATCGACTTGGTCGTGATCGACTGCTACGACGGTCAGCTGCGAGTAGACGCGCTGATTCTCCCCCGTTGCCGGACTAATAAGTCGGGTCTCGTGGAACGGGTCCGTCGGCCCGTAGATTTCGGGTGGTGGACTATCGTCCGAAGAACCGAATTCACTGCTACTGCCGGAATTGCCTCCGAGAATGCCCGCGACTGTCGCGTTAATCGTCGTCCCACTGCTCCGAGTGACTGTGATCGAGTCACCGACAGAGACGTTCTGGTCGAAGATAGTCGCCGCCGCTCCGTTCAGAACGACCTCCCGTTCACCGGGCGAGAAGGGGCCACCAACGGAGAAGTTCCCCGCACCCGCCTGGCTGAAATAAGCCGGCGTCGTCGCCGTCATCGTTGATTTCGCAATCGACTGGCCGCTGTATGTGACGCCTGAGAGTGAGACGGTCCCCGCTGGAACGACCGCTTCCACGCCTTCTGTCTGCTGGAGTTGTCGGATGTCGTGCTCGGTGAAGACGGCCGGACCGCCGCCGCCCTCTCCCGGCCCGCCGGCGGCGCTTTGCAGTTGACTCACGACGGTCATCTCCGGCGAACCGCCAGCCACGTCGTTCGAAGAACCTGCAGCCACGTCGCTAACGATCGCGCCTTGAAGACTCGCGCCTAACGTGACGAACGTGATAACCGCTCCGATGCCGATGACGACGCCGAGTGTGGTCAGCGTCGAACGGAGCCGGTGCCCGCGAATCGTCCGCCACGCCATCCGTAGACTCTCGAGGAGGTCCATTACGGATCCCCTCCAACTGTCGGCCGTACAGGCGCGTCAACGGTCTCTTCGCGTTCGATGACACCGTCCCGTAGGTGGATAATCGTATCAGCGTGTTCGGCGATATCGCGCTCGTGTGTCACCATGAGAATCGTGTTACCGGCCTCGTGGAGTTCACTGAACAGTTCCATGATACTGGCTCCAGTTTCCGAATCCAGATTCCCGGTCGGTTCGTCGGCGAGAATCAGTGCCGGGTCGTTGGCGAGCGCGCGAGCGATGGAGACCCGCTGGCGCTGCCCCCCTGATAGTTCGTTCGGACGATGGTCTGCTCGGTCTCCGAGTCCAACACGTTCTAGGAGCTGTTTCGCACGTTCGTCTCGCTCACTTCGTGAAACGCTCTGGGCGACCATCGGCTGCACAATATTCTCTTGGGCGGTCAGTCGAGGCATCAGGTTGAACGTCTGAAAGACGAACCCGATCTCGCTGCCCCGGAGCCGTGTTCGTTCTCTACTGGAGAGTTGAGTTACGTCCTTCCCGTGGGCGATAACTCGCCCCTCAGTCGGCGTGTCTAAACTAGAGGGTTGATTGACGTCCTCCCCGTTGATGATAACTCGCCCCTCAGTCGGCGTGTCTAAACAGCCGATGAGATTCATCAGCGTGCTCTTCCCTGAACCACTCGGACCCATGACGGCAGTGTACGAACCACGCTTCAACGCGAGAGACACTCCGTCGAGAGCGTGGACGGGCTCTCCCACTTGGTATGTTTTCCGGGCATCCTGAACCGCGACAGCCGTCTGGTTCGTGCGTTCGTTTACGCTCATCCGGATAGCGCCTTTGTCGTCGGTATGAATAAAGGTGGAAGACCGTTGTATCGAATATCACCGTTATATCGCCATACAAGCCTGAATTCTGTATAATTGGTTCGCGGATCTGAAACCACGGAGGGCGTGTTGGCCGCACGCTCTACGGGCGATATAGGTGTACAACCGATTTTCCAAACACCCGCTTAATCGTAACCAATAACTCTCTACGGGGGATATCCGGGCGGTATGGCGGGTAAGTCGGCATCACTACTAACCAAAACCCAACGCACTCGAATTCGGGATGGGTTTGCCGATCTCGATGAGGAGAAAAAACGCCGGGACCAACAACGAATACGGGAACGGTTTCGGTCCGGTCTGCTGGACTTTGAACTCCTCGTTAACTATCCAGACCGGCAGTTCGAGATGGCGTTCGACGACCTGTCGGACGATGAACTCCGTACAGCACTCGCATCCACCACCATTGTCGTCGAGCGACTCCGAGAACTCAACGACATTGACCAAGATGAGCTGATCCAAGCGGCCCGAGCCCAAACTGAAGACTATTCAGACCCGATAAACGCTCGAACTCTCGAACAGATTGATCTTCAGACGCGAGAGGCGATCCGCCGTCAGGCGAAAGCCGAAGTAGAGGAGCGATTTGAAGAGAACCACTGGGATAGACGTGCAAGCAGGTTGGGCAAACTAGCAGTCGCTTTCTTCCTGCCCTTCCCCCTGTTTGCATTCTACGATATTTACATCGGGCAGATAAACCTCGAAATCCTCAATTATTTGGAGGCGTCACTCGGTGTTGCCTTCGCCTTGTGCGCATTGGGATGGTTCCTTATCACGTCCCTGCAGACGTTGAAATACGATATAGTGCCCGTCTTTGAGAGGTTTCGAGAAGACCCGGGCGCATTCGTCAAGAGAAAAGTCTCAAATGCGGTGAAGAACCCCGGAGAGAGAATTCGACAAGTGTGGGAGGAACTGTAATATCTCGGCGCGCGGAGTATCGGCTAATTTTCGTGTGCTATCGATTTCTTGTCTACCGCGGTCGAGTTCTTGAGCATAAGTTCCAGTGAGATGAATGTGATAAGCCATGTCGGCCTCGGTTGTACGGCTCGATCCCTGTGATGTAGCTGAAGGAGTTACTCCTCACGTAACTCCGTGTAATCCAGTGGTCGCGCCGAGTGACTGTCCCTGATGCTATTGTCTCGGATGGGCGAACCTTCTTGCCGGCGGCCCGGGAAGGGCGAGTATGTCTCAGCCCTCCCAACCGGATGCGGGCGCGATGGATTGGCTGACCCTCGACGAGGACGAGGAGCTCGTCTGGTCGGGGAAGCCGCACAAGAGCAGTCTTATTCCGGCGCTCATCGTCGGCGTGCCGCTGTCGTTGGTCCTCGTGGGGTTGCTCGTCATCGCGTCGGCGTACCTGTATCGCGAGAACACGCAGTACGTGGTGACGACGGACGCGCTGTACCGGAAGTCCGGGGTGTTGTCGCGGGACGTCCAGCGCATCGACTTCGGGAAGGTCCAGAACACGTCGTACAGTCAGGGGTTCTTCGGGACGCGGTTCGGGTACGGGACCGTCGACATCTCTACGGCCGGCGGCTCGGGCGTGGAGATGCAGTTCCAGTCGGTCCCGGACCCGCGGCAGGTCCAAGAGGCCATCAACAAGCGTGTGAAGGCGACGCGCGGCGACGCGTCCTCGGAGTCCGGGGAGACGAAGGCAGACGTGCTCGACGAAATTCTGGACGAGCTCCGCGGCATCCGCGCGGCGCTGGACGCCGAGGACGCACGCGACGCACCTGCTGGTGACGCGGGGAAGTCGCCGGACGCGACGCTGTTCGAGGAGGACTCGAACGCGAGTTCACTGGACGAATGAGCGGGGAGCGCGCGACAGAAGCGGTCGACGAGGCAATTCCGGTGGGCGAGTCCGAGACGGTGGTGTGGACAGGACGGCCCCGGGTCACAGTCGTCGTTCCGGCCGTCGTCGTCGGCGTAGTGTTGGTCGCTGCGGGAGTCGCGGGCGCAGTGTTGAGCGAGTCGTTGCTACCGGCGGTCCTGATTCCGGTCGGCGTGGCGATACCGGCGTGGCGGTACCTGCAGAATCGGCGCACGCAGTACGTGATTACGGACGAGGCCTTGTACAAGCGGACGGGCGTGCTGTCGCGGCGCGTGTCGCAGGCGATGCTGTCGACGGTGCAGAACAGCGCGTTCTCGCAGTCGCTGACGGGGTCGGTGTTCGGGTACGGCTCCGTGGGGTTCGAGATTGCGGGCGGCGGCGAGTTCACGTACCGGCGCATCGGCGACCCGCGGGAGATTCGCGCGCTTGTCGACGAGGCCAGCGGCGGCGACACGGTCGTCGGCAGCAGTCGCGCCGGCGAGTCGGTTCCGGGGAGCGTCGAGCAGTGGCGGGCGGTCCGCGAGGAAGTGCGTGCGGTGCGTCGCCTCCTCGAACGACGCGCGGAGTGACGGGACGCGGGGTCAGGCGTCGAAGGTGACGCCGGTGACTTCGAACCGCGCGCCGCCGTGGTCGCCGGTCGTGGCGTCGACCTGCCAGCCGTGTGCGTCCGCGACCTGTTCGACGATGCTCAGCCCGAACCCGGTGCCGTCCTCGCTGGAGGAGTAGCCGGGGTCGAAGACGTCTACGTCGTCTGGCAGGCCAACGCCGTCGTCTTCGACGTAGAAGCCGTCGTCGAGGTCGCCGACGGTGACGGTGACGCTGGGGTCGGTCGCGGCGCGCTCCGTGTCGCCGCGGGGCGACGACCGCGCCGGCTCTCGCACGGCGTGCTCGGTGGCGTTTGCGAGGAGATTCTCGGCGAGCTGTTGGAGGCGGCTGCGGTCGGCGAGAAGCCGGGCGGTGGTTTCGATTTGGAGTGTGGCGTCGGGGCTGGCGACGTGGCGCCACGCGTCCTCGGCGAGGGCGGCGAGGTCGACGGGTTCGCTGTCGCGGACTTCCTCGCCCTCTCGGGCGAGCGTGAGCAGGTCCTCGATGAGGCCGTCCATCCGGGACAGCGACTCGATGGCTTGCTCGACGTGCTCGCCGTCGCGCTCGGCGCGCGCGAGCTCCAAGCGGCCCTGCGCGACCGTGAGCGGGCTGCGGAGGTCGTGGCTGACGACGGACGCGAACTGTTCGAGCTGTTCCTCGCGGTGTTTGCGGTCAGTGATGTCGCGAGCAACGCTCAGCGCGGCCGGCTCGCCGCCGTACGTGACGCTGCTCGAACTGATTTCGACGGGTATCTCGCGGCCGTCGCTGGTCTCGTGGACAGTCTCGAACACCTGCGTCTCGTCAGACGGGAGGCTGTCCACGAGCGCCGCCACTTCAGTCTCGCCGTGGCTCGCGTCGATGTCGGCCGCGCCCATCGACAGCAGTTCGTCCCGCGAGTACCCCGTCTTCTCGACAGCGGCGTCGTTGGCGGCGACGAACTGCCCCTCGGTGTCCATCACCCACGCCATGTCGTTCATGCCGTTGAACAGCGTTTCGTAGTCCCGGCGCGCTCGTTCGAGGTCGCGCTCGCGGGTCCGCTGTTCGGTGACATCTTGGATGGCGCCGCGGAGCAACACCACCTCGCCGTCCTCGACGGTCGGTCGGGCCTGACTGCGGACCCACCGGAGGTCGCCGTCCGCCTGCTGGACGCGGACGGTCACGTCGAAGCTCTCGCCGTCTTCGAGCGCGCGCTGGAGGGCGTTCTCGATGACCGGCCGGTCGTCCTCGTGGTAGACGTCGAGGGAGTCGTCCAGCGACGGCGGCTCCTCGCAGTCGACGCCGAGCAGGTCGAAGAGGTGGTCGGTCCAGTACATCTCCATCGTCGCCGGGTCGATTTCCCAGCCGCCGACGCCCGCGATTCGCTTGGCGTGTTCAAGGAGGTCGTGGGCGCGTTCGAGTTCCGCCTCGCGGGCGTGTTTGCCGGAGATGTCGCGGCCGATGCCCGCGAATCCGAGCGTGGTGTCGTCGTCGACGAGTCGGGTGAGCACGAACTCGTAGGGGACGCGGTCGCCGTCAGCCGCGAGGACGTCCGCTTGGACGGTCGCCGCCCCCGTCTCCAGTACCTCGTCGGTGACGTCGCGGATGCAGTCCTGCTGGTCCTCGGGGAAGAACTGCGCCGGCTTCATCCCCGCCACGTCGTCGTCCTCGCACCCGGTGAGGGCGACGACCTGCTCGTTCCACCGCTGCATCCGGAATTCCGTGTCGAAGACGAAGAAGAGGTCGTCGAGGGCGTCGATGGTCTGCTCGACGAACGCGCGCTCCTCGCGGAGTTCGCGCTCGTGGGCCTTCTGGTCGGTGATGTCGCGGACGAACCCGATGATGCGTTCGACGCCGCCGTCGTCGCCCAGAATGGGCTTGCTGTCCGCGCGCACCCACCGCTGGTCGCCGTCCGCGCGGTCCACGCGGTACTCGATTTCGGCGGTTTCGCCGGCGGAGACGCGCTCCATCGTCCGCTGTACGTCCGCGCGGTCGTCGGGATGCACGAGGTCCATGAAGGCCGTCGCGTCGGCCTCCAGTTCGGCGGTGGACAGCCCCCAGATGTCCTCGAACGCGGAGTTGACGAACAGCACCTCGCTCCAGTCCCCGGCGAACATGTAGAGCACGTCGTCGGTCTTCTCCGCGAGCTGGGTGAGCTTCTGCTTGGTCTCGTCGACCTCGCGGCGGACGCGGGTCTGCTCGACGGCGTTGGCGACGCGGTTGGCGAGGACGGTGTACTGGCTGGTGCCGTCCTCCTTCTGGAGGTAGTCGGTGACGCCCGCCGAAATCGCGTCGCTGGCGACGGCTTCGCTGCCCTTCCCGGTGAAGAGGATGAACGGCAGGTCGGGGTAGTCCTCGCGGACGGCTTCGAGGAACTCGATGCCGTTGCGGCCGGGCATGTCGTGGTCGGAGATGACGCAGTCCACGCGGTGCTCGCGGAGGTACGCCAGCCCTTCCTCGGGGTCGGTCGTCGTGTGGACGGCCAACCGGTCGTCGTGGCGCGTGAGGAACTCGCCGGCCATCTCCGCGAACCCCGGCTCGTCGTCGACGTGGAGAATCTGGATGTCCGCGGCCATTGGTGACTCCCAAGTTCGTAGACAAATAAAATAATTCGTAATCTTCCAGACCTGTTCGGTGTGAGGACAGCGGTCGCCGCAGGTGCGGCAGGTCTTCTGTGAACCCGACTGGCCGGAGCTGGCGGCGCGGCGAAACCGCCGGCCGACTCGGAGGTATCCCCTGCTGTGTTGAGTCACGTACGGCTATAAACTGGTCGTGAATCCTATTTGTCCCTCATATAAGCATTCATCTGGCGGTACGGGCCTGCACTATCTGATGCAACACCCCAAGCGGGTAACAGGTGTCGGTGTATCGCGGCGACAGTTCATCGCGGGGACGGGCGTGGCGGGACTGGGCGCGCTCGCGGGCTGCAACGGCCTCAACGCCATCACCGGCGGCGGGTCGAACGCCGACGGCGACCTCACCCTCGACTTCTGGCACGTCTTCGGAGACGAACTCGGCTCCTCGCTCGAAGAGATGGCCGCCGAGTTCTCCGAGCAGACCGACGGCGTCACCGTCAACGCCGTCAACAAGGGCGGCTACCGACAGAACCTCAATCAATCGCTCCAAGCCTCTCGCGCCGGCGACCCGCCGGCCATCGTCCAAATCTTTGAAATCGGGACGCGGCTCGCGCTCGACAGCGACGCGTTCACGCCGGTCGGCGACCTACTTCCCGAGGACCGAATCGACCTCGACGACTTCCTCCCCTCGGTGCTCAACTACTACCGCATCGACGGGACGCTGAACTCGATGCCGTTCAACTCCTCGAACACCATCATGCTCTACAACAAAACCGCCTTCGAGGCGGCAGGACTGGACCCCGAGTCGCCGCCGCGGAGCCTCGCGGACGTCCGGTCGGCAGCCGAAACCATCGTCGAGGAGACTGGCATGGAGCGAGGCATCACGTGGCCGAACCACACGTGGATGCAGGTCGAACAGCAGTTCGCAAAACAAGACCAAGTGCTGGTGAACAACGAGAACGGGCGCGCCGGCCGGCCGACGGAGACGAACTTCGCCAGCGACGCCGGC